>ERZ1673961.606-NODE-606-length-13183-cov-16.843464_pt1 | contig 13183 bp, 11 predicted proteins | sample MGYA00580189_ERZ1673961 | MGnify/ENA primary metagenome ERZ1673961 (study PRJEB41334, sample SAMN05608105) | rock metagenome | biome: terrestrial subsurface; feature: shale formation; material: shale | place: USA: Pennsylvania ... | reverse complement strand
CATTTGAAAAAATTCCATTAACCCGACAAAGAGAAGTGCTTGTCGTTGGTTTTGGCGCGGTGAATAATTTGTTATCCCAGTTCCTTGTCAATGCTGGTTATGTGGTTGATGTTGTCTCAACTAGTCTGGGCGAAGAGCGAGCCAAAAGGTTAGGTATTCGCCAAGTTTATCGAGAGCAATCTCAAATCGACATGAAATACTTAGCCATTTTTGATGCGGTGAGTGGGGAAAATGCCGCCCATTTAGTGCCACTGTTAAGAGCGAATGGACATATTGTCTGCATTCAAGATCGTATTGCTAAACCCATTGACCCTCCATTTACACGCACTATTTCTTACCACGAAATAGCCCTTGGAGCGTTACATAATTTTGGTGATAAAGATGATTGGCATGCATTAATGCAAAATGGTGAAGCGCTGCTTGAGCGTATTTCAAAAGGCAGTTTTGACGTTAGTTTACCCGTATATTTTAAATTCGAACAGGTGGCCGAAGCGTTGGAGCACAGCGAACTTATGAAAACAAAAACGGTCATCGCCTAGTCGTATTTTATATCCAAATAGCTTCACATTAAATGAAGCTATTTGACTAAAACTCATTCTCAATCGCTTAAAATCATGATTTCATAATCGGACTTTGAAAAATGAGCATTTTGATAAGCTCTAACAGCCGTTCTGTTGTCTTTGTGAACATATAGGCGCAGCTCTAAGCCATTTTGTTCTTTCATTTCATGTTTTACTGCATCCAAAAGCAATGACATATGACCCTTGCCTCGCTGTGATTTGGATAAGAACATGCTTTGAATCCACCAGTAATAACCAGCGTTCCAGTCGCTCCACTCGCGAACCGCAGAGACACTGCCTACGGGAGTGTTGCTCTCATCAGCTAAAACCCAATAGGTTGCAATTGTAGGGTCACGAAGCGCGACCAGAATGCCCTTTTCAAGTGTTTCTGGGATCTTAATGCTCCCCTCAGCCTCTCTTGCCTCTTCTGCAGTGAAGTTAATAAGGTAGGGTAAGTCATCTAAAACGGCTTTTCTTACTTTCATCATAGCCCTCAAATTTATCAGTGGTTTCTTTAGGTTATCAAAGAATAATTGCTTAGAACATACACGGTATGTTCGTTGTGACTAGGTGAGCATAGTAAGAGTACCGCTTAGAAAATAGTGTTTAAGCATAGATACCGAAATTCAGAAACGAAGGAATTTTCACGCCAATTAACTACCAATAATATGGATTGTCGATAGCGGGTAAGCATGTTGGTTTTCCCTCGATGTTAGGGACTGCTTTACTGACTAAAGATTGTGCAATCCAACCTTCAGGGTAGGACAAGTCTAGCGGTGCTTGAATTACGCCCTGACTGATTGGAGCGAATCCTATTTTTGAGTAAAAGTTGATATCCCCGTATGTAATGGCAACGGTGACGCCTTTTTCTTTCAGTGTCGCTAACCCAAATTTGATCAGTCCTTGACCTACACCTTGCCCATGACGATCTGTTGCAACTGCCACTGGGGCTAAAAGGAATATGTTTTCACCATTTGGAAACGATAGGCGAGAGAAAATGATGCTGCCAACAATGCGTTCACTTTCATCTTGAGCAATAAACACATAAAGATCCTCATCTTTGGTTGGTAAAGTGAGAAAGTCTTCTACGAGTTTCGCAATCAATGTACCTTCTTCTTTGCCTTCTGAATCCGAAAATGTGTCATTGAACAGTGTAATGATTTCTTGAGTTTGTTCTTGTTTGTACGAAGCGTATTTCATATCTATATCTCTAGTTTGCAAGTTTTAAAATAAAGTACTGATAGGTAAAATCTTTTGCAGCACTGCGCTCGTAAACTGAAATCTCTTTCTTAATGTCTAGTAACGCTTGCGACACGGGCATAACAGCTTGTAATTCCTCAACTCGGTCTTGAAGCGGTTGCCAGTAGTTTTGCCATGCATCGACGCCTAATGAGAAGTGTTCGATCACGTCGTAGCCATGCTTTTGGAACAGAGCGAGTCGTTTAGGTATCGATTGAATGTCTGGGTAGTCTGCCAGCCAATACTGTTTTGTCTCTTCGTCGGGAGAGTCAGTCAGCCACACCAAGTCACTCACCATCAAAACGCCATTATCTTTTAACAGCGGCTTCCATTGTTTTAGTGCGTTCTCCATTCCCATAATGTACACACAGCCTTCCGCCCAAATGGCATCAAAGCTCTTTGCCTGAAATGGCAGTTCCGTCATGGAGGCACAAACAGGAGAAATGCGCTCATGCAACTGTGCGTTTTGTATTTTTTTATCGAGCTGCTTAATGGCAACAGGCTCATTATCCACTGCTATTATGTGTGCGTTACTGTTGTCAGCTAGTAGTAACGTTGAAATGCCAGTGCCACAACCAATGTCTAAAATATCGGTCATTGTCTGAGGTGACATTAATGAAATCGCCTTTAAAGAGTCCTTGTGACTCCCTGGCCCCCATCTTTCTAATGTTGCATAGACCGTCATAAAGTCTTTCATGTAACTCTCGTGTTCGTTCATATCTTTTGATAGCCACTTCAATCTGAGCGCTTCTTTTTCACTGTAACCCTGCGTACATAACCAGTTGAAGTAAGCGCGAGGCGCACTTTGACTAAGAGAGTGGTGTAACTCTCTTTGTGGACGTTCCCCAAGTAATGCCAGTAGCAACTCGCGAGCCTGGACTTTTTTATCAATTTCATGGTTGAGTTGCGTCAGCCGATTTTCTAATAAGCTTCTACTTAACTTCGCGTCCAAGCATTGTTCGCACTCTTTCAATGAGAGTCCTGCGCTTTGAAGTTGCTGAATCAAAAACAGTCGTTGCAAATCGTTTTCGTTGTAATAGCGATATCCATTGTCAAGACGCTGACCGTTAATCAGCCCTAACTTCTCGTAATAGAGTAAGGTGGTGCGAGAGATGCCAGCCTTTGCTGCCAATTCCGAAATCAAGTACATGTGAGATTTGACCCAAGTGTTCTTAGTATTTGGATAGTATGAACTGTAGAGTATTAGACAGGTCAAGTAGACTTGTTCGAATTTTTCACCCACAGTGGCAGAAGTGAGATGATGGTGGTGAGGACTGCGGATGATTTTGAGATATTAGTCGGTAGCTAGTAGCCAGTTTTCAATACCAGAACTTATTTATGAATAGCTAAATTAGCAAACTCCCTAAAACAGAATTGTCCAAAGACGTGCTGACGGGATGTGTAACACAGAAATGCCCCGAAACTTGTCAGAGCTAATACTTGATTATGAGAAGTCAAACACAAGCTCCCATAGAAAATCTAATCTTAGGCATTCGCTATACCTTTGATGTGAAAAATCGGATTTATTGATTGTTCAATATGTGTCGAAGGCGTTCTCAGTTGGATTTATTTATTTGAGCTATAATCCGTTTTTCATAAGTAATATGCAATATCATGGATATTCACATCAGCGAAGGAAGTATCTATGCCAATTGCAACAAAAATCTGTGACCTAATAAACGGTAAAGGAAAGCCTGATTGGTGGAGGTACACTCTAAACCAAGCATTGGTTTTAGGCGAGCTATCACATCAAGAACTTGAAACTGCTTACATACTTGCAAAGATGGAGTTTGGTTTAGAAGACAAAAGTCCAGATTACGAAATATTAACTCAGCAAGCTAAAGCAACTGGATATCATGCAGAAACTGAAGAAAACAAACTTATTTCTGTTGGTAATGCTGTAAACATATCAACACTTGCTGAGGAGAAAAAAATTGAGTTTTCGCCGAAAGGGTTAACTGTCATTTATGGTAACAACGGAGCTGGGAAGTCGAGTTATGCCAAGATATTGAAGAATGCCTGCTTAACAAGGGGGGAAGCTCCTGCTCTAAAACATAACATCTTCGCTGCCAAAGTTGGAATACCATCGGCAGAAATTCAAATAGAGTCAAATGGTAAACCAGAACTGGTGACATGGAACAATCAATTGGAGCCAGACCCTCGTCTTAAGTCTATTCGAGTATTTGACTCACAATCATCAATTCACTATCTGTCTAAAACTGATACTTTGGACTTCAAACCAGCAGCTTTGAAGCTATTAGATGAGTTGCTTAAAGTGAGTAGCTTCATCGCTAATAAGGCGAAAAAGGAAGAGACCTCTTGTCTACCTGTCCATGTTCTTCCACAAATGAATATAGGCACAACATCAAGCAAACTAGTCATAAGCTCACAGTTAAAACCTGAGAACGTAGATTTATTGTGTGCTACTCAAAAAGAACTGTCTGAATTACAAGAATTGAGAAAAGAAGTTATTGAGCTGACTAATAATTCTCCACAAACACTTAAAGACCGATATCAAAAAAGAAGACTTCGGGCTGTGCCGCTCCAAAAGTTCTTACAAAATCTAGTTGATACACTAAACCTAAAGTCGGTGGAACACTATAAGGCTGTATACAGCAAGAAAGAACAAACCAAGTTAGCTGCGGCTGAGTTAAGTTCAGTAACATTTTCTCAACTACCAGTATCGAATATAGGTTCCGAACAATGGCTTACGATGTGGAACGCGGCCAAACTATTCATTGAAAATGCAGAACAAAAGAAGACATTTCCTCTACAGGAAGGTGACCATTGCCCAACATGCCTACAGGAAATTGATAATACAACTGCATCTCGGTTAGCTTCTTTCGATACTTACCTTCGCAGTGAGTTGCAAAAAGAAGCAGATGCTGCATTGAAAAATTGGAATACAGAACTTAAGAAAATTAGGGATTTAAGTTTTTCTACTATTCCATATGACGCCATTCTCAATGAAATCAAAGAGAAGGATGCAGAGTTAGGTACGCAGTTTGATACGCTGATTCTAACACTTAAAACTAGAGCTGATAGCTTGTTACAAGACCTCCCCGAATTTAAACAAGAGGAAATAAATTCAGTAGCGCTTACACGGTTAAACTCCTACATAACTAAATTGGAGGAAGCAGAGAAAGCGGTACTGAATGACGAAGCAAAAGCTGCTGCAATTAAGGTTAAACAGCAGAGAATCTTTGAGATTGAAGACAAAGAGAAAATCTTAGCGGTCAAAGAGCAAATTAAAGCTGAAATTACGAAAGCTAAGCAAAGAGACGCCTATGATAAGGTTAAGCGCTCCACTTCTACAACTGCTATCACGCGGTTAAATAACGAGATATGTAGCTCTGGTTCGATAGGACGGATACAAGAGTTTTTTAATAGTGAGCTAGAAAAATTAGGTTTTAACCACTTCAAAATTAATGCTCTCACGAAAGGTGCTAAAGGGAACCAAAACTTCAGTATTCAGCTTTCAGGGAACAATACAAACATTATCGATATTGCAAGTGAAGGAGAGCAAAAGTGTATATCTTTAGCGAGCTTCTTCGCGGAGTTAGCTACCGATAGCAGAAAGTCTGCAATCATCTTTGATGATCCTGTAAATTCTCTTGATCACATATGGAGGCTGAGATTCGCAACAAGAATCGTTGAGGAAGCAAAATCAAGACAAGTAATCGTATTTACTCATGACTTACCTTTCATGAAAATGATTCAAGAGACTGCTGACGATGTAACTATTAGAGCTGTTACTAGAAATAAGAGTGTTACAGGCATTCCTCTTGATGCTCCACCTTGGGACGCTTTAAAAACACAAAGCAGAATAGGTTTTCTCAAAGATAGGTTAGTCAGAGCTAGAAAAGCAGCCAACGAATCCATAGAAGACTATCAGCATCAAGCAGGGTTTATCTATGGGAAAATGAGAGAAACTTGGGAAAGGCTTGTCGAAGAATGGTTGATTCGTGGTGTTGTTGAGCGTTTCAATAGGGAAGTAAAAACCCAGAGTTGCAGATACCTAACTGATATTTCTGACCTAGATATTGAAACCATCAATACTGCTATGAGCAAGTGCAGTACGTATATGCACGGACATGATATGGCAGAGGAAGTTGCTGGTGCATTTCCAGATATTGATGAATTAGAAAAAGATGTAGCAGACCTTGATGAGTACTTTACTAACCTGAAAAAACGAAGAAGATAAATGTTTGAATGGGAGACATAGCCCCCTATGTCTCCTGTAATCAACTGTCTGTTTTGATCTGCACCAGTGTAGTGGATGAGTGATTTTGGCCAATCAATAAGAGGATTTGCAATACCTCAGGTTGTCCGTTAAATGCTAATTTAGCGAAAGCTGTAGCTCATTTGTGTCCAGAGGTGTGCCAGCGCTGATCACGGTAAACACACCTTTGTCGAGTAGACGACACCTGTTGCCAAGTGTCACCCCTCTAAGAACCCAGCGTGCAACTTTCACCGCACTAGGCTCAAGCCTTCACGGAGGCACCAGTTGGTACCCAGCAACTTATAAAGCAGCGAGAGTAGGTTCACGCCAAGAGTTACGACATAACTTCTTTGATTTTCTCTTTGCCAAGTATTCTTGGTATTGAGGATCAAAAGGCGTTACAGCACTCCTGATTTTCACATGCCTCTCAATCGGCACCTTAGCTATTTGAAACAGATTGAACTGACAATCCATATCCATGATCTTCTGCCAACCGTGAAACTGCCATTGACCTTGACGGTTGATGAAGTATTTAAGGGCAATCCAAGTTCTAGACTTATTCGGATGACGCCTTTTAGCCCAGTGCCATAACGCATGGAATAGCTTGTGACCTACATATCCGAATACCTGTTTAGCAACGCAGTGTCGATAGTAATTCGACCAACCCCTGAGTTTCGGATTTATCAACTTGATTAGATCGTTAACGGGGATGGTTGCGTGCTTCTTGATGAGTTCGCGCAAGTTACTCAAGAGCATCAATGTGTTGGATTTGCTCGGTTTAATGAGCAGTTTTCCTTTGTACTTCCGATGATTAAAACCTAGGAAGTCAAAACCACGGCTGATGTGGGTAATGTGTGTTTTCTCTTCGGAGAGTGTTAAGCCTCTTTCTGCTAAGAAATCAGCAATCAACGGTTTGATATCGTTCTCCAGCACTTCCTTTGAAGCACAGGTGACGACGAAATCGTCGGCGTATCCAATAAAGTTGGCTCTTGCACCCTTTTTGAGTGCGGTAGACTTTATGCGTTGCTCAAGCCCTGCAAGAGTCATTAGCATCAAGGTTGGGGATATGACCCCACCTTGTGGTGTTCCCTCGTCGGTACGGTAGAACAGCCCTTTGTCCATAAAACTAGACTTTAACTATTGTTCCAACATGCGTTTATCTACGGCAATGTTATTCATAAGCCATTGATGCCCGATCTTGTCGAAACAGGCTTTAATATCTCCCTCAAGTACCCATTGCGCGGATTTCTTTTGACTTAAACAGATAAAACACTGTGCAACTGCATCTGCAGTACTTCGGTTCGGTCGGAAGCCGTAGCTATTAGGATCGGCGACAGTTTCAGATATTGGCTCTAGTGCAAAAAGGTGGAGCGCTTGTTGCGCTCTGTCGATCATGCAGGGGATACCAAGTGGTCTGAGCTTGCCGTTTTTCTTGGGGATGTAGATACGCTTGAGCGGTTTGGCTTGATAAGCTTTTCTGCTCAATTGATTGACTGCTTTCATGCGGCGCGTATCTGTATTCCAGATAACGCCGTCAATTCCAGGCGTTTTACTGCCTTTATTTTGTGATACCCGCTTAACAGCAAGAAGTTTTGCTGAGCGCGAGTGAGTCAGTATCCACTGCAATGCTTTCGCTTTGCCGTGTTTACCTTCTCGTGTTGCCTTTGCAATACGCATCTGAAGCTTTAAAACATGCGCTTCTACCGCTTTCCAGTTTATGGATTGCCATTGAGCACTGTCAGGAGAGGCACTAATCTCTTTTGAAATCATCATTTGCGTTTCTCCTTGAATAAAGTTCTTCAAATTCTCTTGCAACGGAAGACCAGTCGGAAGTCAGCTCACTTGCGTGATCAGATATGAATCTGTATCTGCATCGTTACAATGCAGCGTTCGCTTTTTCCAACCTCCTATACCTGCATCACTATCGGCCACGAAGGCTTTCCCAGAGGGAGTGATACAGGCTTACCGTGTTCCGTATGTTACGCAATGTCAGGGTAGATGCTCGCTAAGATGCGGAGAGTTCAATGATCACGAAAGAGCATGGGGCAATCTCTTTCCGACTCTCTTGCCTTTTGGCTACAGCGTATTAACCACTTCCGCTGTTTCAACGTATAACGCACCTTATGCGAATTCACGTATGTTCATCATGCTGACTACCTAGCACTCACCCAATTTTGTGGTTATCAGGAGGATCGTCCTCTCACGATTTAGATCCCGACTGGTACATGACCAGTCTTCGTTACATTGTCAGACTCGCTACTTTATTCAGAGTCCTAAGTTCATCTGGTGATACAGATGGTTCACACATTAAGCGGTGAACAGCGCTTCATACGGCTTCACGTCGCACGCCCCTTTTCTTATTAGCGTAAAGGCTCATTCACAATCTGCTTATGTTGATTAGCGATACATTTTCTAATCTATGTTCCTTTAACGAGGTACGACAAAAGGTCTACTAAGAGCAGACCTTTTGTCATCTCCATTAAACTTCTCAAATGTCTTCAATAAGCAATTTAATGATTAGCATCAATATTGCTGTTCATCTTTAATATGCAACTTGTGGATTGTGCAATAATTTTAGTGATGTTGTTTATATTCAGGATAGGAGATCAGAGAAATGAATACTGTTAAATACACTATTGCTTCAGTTCTTTTGCTTATGAGTGCAATAGTAACAGGTAAGCCACTATCGATAGCTACTTGGAACATGGAGCATTTGGCTGTCGAAAATGACAAAGGTTGCATGCCAAGAGTCTCCAAAGATTATCTAAAACTTAAGAAGTATGTAGAAACAGTAGATGCCGATATTTTTGCTCTACAAGAAATTCAGAATATTGATGCTTTGAAAAGAGTGTTTGATACAAACAAGTACACTTTGATCATAAGTGATAGACCAGAAACTAAACCTTACGATTGCAAGGTTTGGGATGAGAGATTAAAGAAAAAAGTTAAGACTGGGAAAAAATCGACAACTCAAAATGTTGCTTGGGCCGTCAAAAAAGACATAAAACACAAGTACTCAGCTTCTGATAACATCAGGGAGTTAGACTTGAATACATATCTACGATATGGATTAGTATTACAACTACCAAAACATGAGTTAACACTGGTTAATCTTCATCTTAAATCATCATGTTACGATGGAAATCTACCTTCATACGATGCTGGTTGTACTGTAAAGCAGGTTCAGCTTGAAAGACTCAAAAAGTGGGTAGATCAGCAAGGAGATCAAAAAATTGTATTGCTTGGTGATTGGAATACTAAGATTTGGTCGATGAATGACTACACAACCAAGCAGTTACCATCCTTTAAAGTCAACACTTTATCATTGAAAAGCTGTAACCCTGATTATTTGAAAAACGGGAAGGCACAACCAGGTGTAGATCATATCTTCACCAACTTCACAGATAAGCAGGCCAACTTATACAACTTTGGTAAAGCTAATGAAGAAGGGGTTGAGCAAAACAGAGATGCAATGTTGTCAGATCACTGTGCAATTAAGCTTGATTTATAACTTGTAACCATATATGTGATGTGAAAGGTTGAGTAATAAAATAATACTAAAAGGGCGGTAATGTACGTTACCGCCTTTTCTGTTTCAGTTCTGCCCCCAAGGCGTATTTAGAACTCAAGAAATCTTCACAAAAATATCTCATTAAATAGAAACAACGCTTTAGAACGATGACTTTCCATACAGCGTTTGTAAGAACGCTCTAGTATAAGGTATTGTTAAAATTAGTGTTTTATAGGATGATTTAGCTAACTATCTGACAAGGAAAGAATTAATGCATCTCAACCTTAATATCTCTCACAGTAAATTATTGGCGGTTGCAACGCTGACGTTCACAGTTCCCACTTATGCTTACCACATGTTCTATAGACCGTACTTCGAGCCAATCAACGAAGAGCTAAGTTAATGGGAAAGCCTCATGGGTACCCTATATCATTGGCAGTCATTGAATGCCTCGATAATAGCTTTCTTGTCAGCGATCGTTGTGGTTTTAATTTCTCAAAGCTTCTTACAGAGAGAGGCAAACACGAAGAGAAGAGCTGCGTTAACTTTTTTGTTAGGGGAAAAAAGACATATCCATACATACACGAATCAATTGCGCGAGGCTGTTACTATGGCAACTTCAGGCGTTAGCGGATACGATGATTTTTTAAACAAACAACTTCTAACGCCAATTGAGGCTCGCATTGAGCAGTTCGTAACTGTGGCTAGTTCAACTGATCACGAGAATACAGATACTCTGGTGCAACTCCTACGAGTATTGAAACTCGTTCAAAGTGACTTAGAACGTTTATTTGAGGAAAAAGTTCTACACAAAGACCACAAAAAGAACTTTGACTATGTGAACCGCTCCGATGATGAGAAGGAGAAGTTTCAGCACGATATGAAGCTGGAAGAGACAAAAATGAGACGTGATTTTCTTGAGATAATTGCTGTTCTTAACGAAGTTGACTCCACAGCCAATAAAGTGTTTAAGGATCTTGAAGCTAAACTCTAACCTGCCAAATCAAACAACGTGTAGGCGCTTCTCATAGCACTTATATGCTTAAAGCTAGCGTTTGCTACTGGATCTGGAGTCTAGCTTATAAGCATAACAAGAAGCTCGCGATCTTCAATCATGATATAGCGGCATAGTTAGTTTGGTCAATCGATAAGAGACTTTGCAATACCTTAGGTTAACCGTTATATACTAATTTAGCAAAATCTATAACTTGTTTCTGTCCATCTTCTAGTTTCAACTTGCTGGCTCCTTTTGCTAGCTCATTTCTAAACCATAACGTCGTTCGGTAAACATTGAAAAAGGTCGCACGGATGTACGACCTATAAACTAGGGGCGGCGCTACAAGCTACAAATAACCACTATTACGTGACCAATACTTCTCATCATAGAAGAATCGGCAGTTATACTTACTTTGCAGCATGAATGGGGGCAAGTTCATAAGATACTCCTAATCCTTTTCTCCAGACCATCACTTAACCTAGGATATTTTGTCAACACCAGTACTGTTAATACTCTATACAAGCATCATTGCAGGGTGCTGACACTCAAAAGTTTCCTCTTTAAGTACCATTTTGATATGACTGATACATCATTATTCAAGGCTGCTCTGAAAGAGCAATTAGCTAGTCAGAGCAAGAGAACAGCATTTGCACTTGAACAAGTGTTGACTTTGAAAAGTAAAACGTTTGTAATAATAACGCTACCGAGATTAGTACGCACCTTCCCCTGCAAAGCCATTGCCATCTCGAACAACTCACATAACATGATTGTTTACATCAGTTATCACTAAAATGATCACTAGGGGAAGCTTTGGGTGATCTATTGGAGTGTTACTATGACTGAGTTAAGATCCCACCTACGCCGACGTATTAGTATTCAAGCAAAAATTCTCAAGCAAGAGCTAAATTTAACGCATATAGATGCATTAAAACTGCTAGCGACGGTAATATATCAATCAGATAGTTATCAGCTGCTATATAACAATCCACACCAGTATGTAGATACTTGGGTTGGATATCATTTGATGCGTAATGATAGTTGGGTTGGAATGCCTCTTAGGGGGAATTCAGGTGGTCATTTGGAATCATCGGTTCTTCATCATTCTCTCTTGTCTATTCCCGCTCTTGCTAAACAGCTGTCGGTACAAGTCAGTGTTTCTCTTAAAGATGCGTTTCGTCTTGTATGTAAAATAATGCAACTTGATTCCTATTGTTTTGAGGAAAATCAAAGTATGACTAGATCTTTAGGATGGGCGCATGCTTACGAAGCTGAGAGAGATTACTTCAACGCATTTTTGAGGTCTCTTAATGAAATATATACCTATGCTGGCAATGATTATGTTTTGATTAGAAAGTCTGACTCTCAGTATGACTGGAAAAACTTTAGGCTTCCTATATTCACTTACAAATACCAATACAAAACAAGATTGCACCTCAGCTCATGCCTCGAAATGTTCCCCGACTTTGGTGCTCATGACGGTGAGATGGATATGATAGAGGATAGTGCGTATTGTACTGCGAATGACAATCAATTTTGTGATGTGATATCAGTAAACGATAGAGCGGCATTGGTCGTATTGGAGAAGACAACGCTTTTCTACTTGTTGATCGCTCTTTCGAAGAACAAAGGTTGGTCGGGTCCTAATAGTGACTTTGGTTATCTGCATGAAGAAAAACTTGCAGAGGTAGATCCAGTTGAGGTCAATAAAACTCTCAAATCACATAGAGTTCTTCGTAGAACATTTGACAAACACCTCAAAGAACAAAATTTATCATTTACTTCGCGAGAAAAACGAAACTCTTTATTTGGTATATATTAGAGAGCGTAGTGCTGGAACTACGCTCTACACTCCTAAATAGTGTAAGCAGTATGGTAGAACCATACTGCGTCTCTAGGGCTTTGTTTCTTAATTCGAGTTCAGTTAAAAACACGCCTAACATGACTGATTGTTAGGCGAGCACCATCGTTTCGGGCATACCTAGCCCTGTGAGCTTGTTTAACGCTTTTATCATGGCATAAGTCTCACCAACCTGAGCATTGTAATTTCTTAAGCTTAATGTCCCACCGAGCAGTTTCTTCACTCGGAACATCGCTGTCTCTGAGAGCGAACGTTTATGTTAGCCGTACTTCTTTTCCCAATGCTTATTTGAACCATAGAGTTTCTGGCACCCGACCGCTAGATTGCGAGGGTGACCTCGCTCCTAGAAGGATGCGCCCTCCCTAGGCGGAATGAGCGGAGCGACTAGTTTGATGAGAATGACTTCGTAGCACAACCTTGTGTCATAAGCACCATCGCCAGATATCTCTACGATTCTTCGTCGAGTTGTCTGAGCAAATTAAGATGTGCTTCACCGTCGGTTACATTCGATAAACTTAACTCAGCAGCAATGATTTCATGCGTGTCGATATCGACCGCTAAATGCAACGTACGGCTATCACGCATATCGCGCTGCTTCAGAGGAGCTTGGCAAACAGCTACAGCAATACGTTGATTGGAATTGGCCTGTTTAATCCCTTGAATATAAAGTCCTAGCCACACACTAGGGCTTTCAGCTCGATTCTAGCAAGCTTTTGCCCCAAACAGTGTTACGTCAGTTAATGAACACTAAAATGGTTTCTATTAGTTTCCCTCAATTTATCTAATAACAACTAAT
>ERZ1673961.605-NODE-605-length-13184-cov-12.859395_pt1 | contig 13184 bp, 12 predicted proteins | sample MGYA00580189_ERZ1673961 | MGnify/ENA primary metagenome ERZ1673961 (study PRJEB41334, sample SAMN05608105) | rock metagenome | biome: terrestrial subsurface; feature: shale formation; material: shale | place: USA: Pennsylvania ... | reverse complement strand
ATATGGTGCCAGTAAACTTGCTGGCGAAGAGGCAGTAATGTCAGCGTGTGAGAAGCACATTGTTCTTCGTACCGCATGGGTGTTTGGAGAGCATGGCAATAACTTTGTCAAAACCATGCTGCGTTTAGGAGCTGATCGTGACGAGTTAAGTATAGTTGCCGATCAGTTTGGTGGTCCTACTTATGCGGGGGACATTGCAAAAGTGCTGATTAGAATCGCCAACCGTATATCAAAGGATGAACCGGTTGAGTTCGGTGTATACCACTACTCAGGTTTGCCACATGTCAATTGGTGTCAATTCGCTGATGCAATTTTTGATTCAGCGGTTACGCAAGGCGTATTAACCAAGAAACCGAATCTAACAAGCATTACGACAGAACAATACCCGACACCTGCTAAACGCCCTAGTAACTCTCGAATGAGTACCAAGAAAATCACAGATGCATTTACTTTAGAAGCTAGTGATTGGAAAGTGGCACTAACCAACATTAAAGCGTACACGGAATAATATGAAAGTAATTGAAACCAAAATTCCAGATGTAAAAATTATTGAACCAACTGTATTTGGCGATGAGCGTGGTTTCTTTATGGAAACATGGAACCAAAAAAGGTTTGAAGACCTAGTCACGGGAAAGCCTACTACGTTTGTACAAGATAACCACTCCAAATCTAAAAAAGGTATACTGCGCGGACTTCACTATCAAATGGATAATACTCAAGGAAAGTTAGTTCGTGTAGTTTCAGGAGAAGTCTTCGATGTAGCAGTCGATATACGCAAGAACTCACCCACTTTTGGTCAATGGGTAGGTGAATATTTATCTTCAGAAAATAAACGACAACTTTGGATCCCTGAAGGATTTGCTCACGGATTCTATGTTATTAATGATAACACAGAATTTGTGTATAAATGCACCGATTATTACAGTCCAAAAAGTGAAATAACTATTTTTTGGGACGACCCAGATATTGGAATAAGTTGGAATCTTCTCGATGGACAAAATCCTTTGTTGTCTAGTAAAGATGAAAATGGAATTTCATTGACAGAGTTTTCTGAGCTATGTAATAACGTGTAAGTTGTGGTTTGTTTTCGATGAGTATCAATAAAGTAATAGAAAATAAGTTCTGTGTTGGATGTGGTGGATGCAAAATATATGATCCAGAAGGTATTAGTATATCTTTTACAGATGATGGGTTCTATGAAGCATATAAGAGTGATAAAGCTAAAAGTAGTGTAACGAAAGTTTGTCCTTTTTCTGACGCTTCAGTTAATGAAACTGAACTTGGAAAGGAAATATATTCAAGATTAAGCCATAATTATGATAGGAAAGTTGGTTACTATAACAAAGTACTGGCAGGTAGTGTAAAGGATGAATCTGAGAAACTAAATTCTTCATCAGGAGGTCTAACTACATGGGTTCTAGAAAAGTTGCTAGTTAATGATGAAATAGATTCAGTGGCTCATGTAGGCTTTGATGGTGAAAATTACAACTATATAATTTCAAAAACAATCACAGAACTAAGAGATGTAAATAATAAAAAATCAAGATACTATCCGGTCACATTGGCCTCGATTGAGAAGTACCTCAACAATACAACAGATAGAGTAGCTATTGTAGGAATACCTTGTTTTATAAAGTCTATCAGACTAATTCAAAAGTATGGTGGGCTAAGAAATATCAAGTATTGCATATCTATATTGTGTGGGCACATGAAGTCATCAGGATTCGGTGAGTCTTTGGCTTGGCAATTAGGTGTACCTCCACATGAACAAGCAAAGTACGATTTTAGAGTTAAGAAAGAAGGCTATAGTTCTTCTCACTATTTTTTCGAGGTTACTGACCAGAGAAATCAGTCTAAGCAAGCACTCAGTTCTGGCCTTTTAGGCTCTAATTGGGGGTTATGTTTCTTTCGACACAAGAGTTGTGGCTATTGTGATGATATTGCAGGCGAAACAGCAGACGTGACGTTCGGTGATGCATGGATAGAAAAATATACATCTGACTATCTTGGTAACAACATAGTTGTAGTTCGAAATCAAATAATTGAAAGATATTTTGAGCAGTATTCTGATGAGTTAAATATTGATGAAGTAGATGTAGATACTTTCTATCAAACCCAAAAGGGTAACTATGGAAATCGACGTGGGGGAATTTTAGCTAATGTTGAAAAATGCAGTAAGTGGTATCCTAAAAAAAGGCTAGAACTTTGTAAGGACTATTCTGGTGATAGTAAAAAAAATAGGGTCTATAGGTATAGGATGAAACTATCTGCGTTGAGTATTGTATTCTTTAAATGGTCTAAAAGACTGAATAGCTTTGGTTTTTTTAGGTTGCTCATGTTTCCATGGTTGATTCGATACTACCTAATGAATAATGGAATTAAATATACAGTAAAAAAATTCATCCCAAGTAAATTAAAGAGTATTCTAGTTAGAGTTAAAAATCATGCATAGCATCAAATACTATAAGATTCTAATTTTGGTATTATAATGAGAGATAACGTAGCACTTATAAAAAACTCTATATATCTAATCACAAAATTAATTGTTACTCTAATAGTCTCTCTATATTGCTCGAGACTTATCCTTCAAGAGTTGGGTGTTGTTGACTACGGTATATACAACGTCGTTGGTGGAATTGTTACAATGTTGACATTTGTAACTGGTTCGATGGCTCAAGCAACACAAAGGTTTTTTTCTTTTGATTTAGGTAAAGACGCGAAAAGTATAAATAAAGTTTATTCTACTAGTATTAATATATATATGCTAATTATTTTTGTGGTATTAATTATAAGTCAAACAATAGGTCTGTGGGCTTTTGAAAATGTAATTGTCTTACCAGAAGAAAGAATAGAATCTGCTTATTGGGTTTATCAAATCTCTGTTCTAACTTTTGTGTTTGCAATTATTTCTTTGCCATTTAACGCACTAATGCTGGCTTATGAAAGAATGAAAGTCTATTCAATTTTTGGGATGGTTTCTATAGTTCTTAAGCTAATTATGGTTTTATCTCTTAGTTTGTTCCAATATGAAAAGATTATCGTATACTCATTTCTCATTCTTGTTCTAAATTTAGTTATGACAATGATGCCTATTTTTTATAAAGTTACCAAAATACCAGAAGTGAAATATGAAAGATATTTTGACAAAGGCTTGAGTAAAAGGATACTAAGTTATAGTGGCTGGAACTTGTTTGGAAGTCTTTCTGCAGTAGGAATGAATCAAGGTGGGAACATCTTGTTAAATACATTTTTTGGCCCATCCATTAACGCATCGCGCGCAATTGCAATGCAAGTAAACTCAGCTATAGTTGGATTCACGTCTAACATAAATACAGCTATCAACCCACAAATAGTTAAACGATACTCATCTGAAGATTATACGCGGATGAAAACATTGATTCTAAACGGAGCAAGATATTCTACATTAGTTATGATCGTTATTGGAACGCCAATTTTGTTTTTCACCGAACAGTTAATACTATTTTGGTTAGGAAGCGTGCCTGACTATACCGTTATGTTTACAAAATTGGTTATAATAGATAGTATTATATGTAGCCTCTCAGGTACGTTAATAACCACGATCCAAGCTACAGGGAAAATAAGAAATTATCAGATAGTTGTAGGTGGTATTTTGCTTTGTAATATTCCAATTTCATATTATTTATTATCTAACGATAATAATCCTTCAATACCTTTGGTCGTGATGATATTTCTTTCTATTTTAGCTATGAATGCTCGCCTATATTTCGCAAGGAAATTTATATCTTTATCTTATCGAGAATTTTATTTAAAAGTAATCTACAGGTCAGCTATCGCTTTAATATTTAGTTTCGGGTCTATTTATTTGGCATTGTATTATGTGAATGTTAATTTTTTAATATCATTCCCATTGTCTTTTGTTTTTTCAGCGATTTCGGTTGTGATTTTTGGTTTAGATAAGCAAGAAAAAATATTTCTAGCAAGTCTTGCTCCATTTCTAAAACTTAATAAATTAAACTAATAGAGTAATGTGTGATTTAATATGAAAGTTGGAATTTTGACACTTCCACTATGGAATAACTATGGTGGTATCTTACAATCCTATGCTTTATCAAATAAAGTTAGGGGCCTAGGTCATGAGACAGTAATTATTGACTTTCAACATAAGAAGAAAAGTAATCTAAATAACTTTTCTATTAATTTGAAAAATAAGATGAAAATGTGGTTCTTCAAAGGGAAAACTATCCAAGTTTCCGATGCGATTAAAGTCCACATTTCTCAGAATACAAGACGATTTGTTGAAACAGAATTAGGCAAAATTAGTAGACCAATATATGATTCAGCTGGTCTTTATGCCATTAATGGTGAAATTGATGGAGTTATTGTTGGCAGTGATCAAGTTTGGCGACCAGAGTATACACCAAAATATCAACATTATTTTTTAGATTTTCTTTCAGATGACAAAACCAGAATATCTTACGCAGCTTCTTTTGGTAAGGATGATTTGAACTTACCTTCTGAAAAAATAGAATTTATGTCTAAAAATTTGTCCAAATTTAAAAGTGTATCAGTAAGAGAAGCTACTGGTCTAGATTTTGTCCATAATAACCTTGGTGTAAATGAAGCTGTACAAGTAGTGGATCCTACCTTTCTTATGAGTAAAGATGAATATATTTTCCTTTGTGATAAGTATTGTGATGGAAAAAACAACAAAGGTAAAATATTCACATACATATTGGACTGGAATATTTTTGCTAATAAAACGGTAAAGTCTATATCCGACTCTTTAGGTTTGGATACCTTTGAAGTTAAGCCAAATAAAATTGACACTTCTTTTACTGTCAATGATTCTAAGTACATCTACCCGTGTGTTACTGATTGGCTTAGGGCGTTTAGAGACGCTGAATTTATAATTGCAGACTCATTTCATGGTTGTGTGTTCTCAATTATATTTAATAAGCCTTTTATAGCCATTGGGAATAAAACTAGAGGCCTTGCTAGATTTAACTCACTTCTAGAGACTTTTGATTTGCAACAAAAGTTAGTTCTTTCAAGCGAAGATGTTAATCGAGTTATAAGTAGCGGCTTAAAGGAATTTGACTGGGTTAAGATTAATCAAAAGTCTGATGAGTTAAAAAAAGAATCTTTAATTTTTTTAAAAGACGCTTTAAGTGTTAAGACGCTACTCTAAAAATACTATGAACCAATTAAAAACTAGTCAGCCAGCAATATCTGTAATTGTTCCGGTATACAACGCTGAAAGTTCTATTATCAGGTCAATCGATAGTTTACTGGCTCAAACCTTCCAGAACTTTGAAGTAATCATAATCGATGATGGGTCAACGGATTCAACAAAACTTATTTTAGAGAATCACTTAAGTAGTATTATAGACCATAAGTGTGACATTATATTTAAGAGCCGTGAGAATAAAGGCGTTGCAGCTACTCGAAATGAAGGTGTAGAGCTTGCAAAAGGATTATTTATTATCCACATGGATAGTGATGATTGGGTTGAAAAGAATTTCTTGAGTAGCTTGTATGATTCAGCCATTTCTCAAAAGGCAGATATAGTTATATCAGATTACACTCTTGTATTTGACAATGAGAAAAAAAGAATAAAAGTTCCAATGGTATCAACCCCTGTGGAATTAATAAGATACTTATTGCAGGGTAAGATTCATGGTTTTAGTTGGAACAAATTAATCCGGTCGGAGATCATCAAGAGTAATAACATTGTCTTTAATGACAATGTACAATACTTGGAAGACCTCGTTTATGTAATTAGAGTCGCTTTAGTATCTAATAGGCTCTCTTTTGTTAACGAAAGTCTTATTTACTACAATCAAGTTAACGAAAGTTCTATTACTTCCAAACTAGATGATGATAAGGCACAAAGTATTATTGAATCTGTAAAAGACCTATGTCGACATGTTCAACTTTCTAGCTTCGGAAGAGTTTTATTACCAGAAACAGAAAATTATAAACTATTGAGAAGATATTTTTTTCTATCAAAATATGATAGTAAACTTTCATCAGAGTTCTATCGTTGTTTTTCGGAAGTTGATGGTAGTTTATTTAGTTGTAATCTAAGTCTTAATAAGAAAATTTTTCTTCTTATTAACAAAATTTGTGGTTATAAGTTCACGATTCTTTTAATTCGAATGAAAGACCGGGCTATTCGTATTTTTAGGTGATTGATATATACTATGAGAGTACTAATATTTTCTAATGAATATCCTCCTAGAGGTGGAGGAACAGGTGTTGTTGCTCAACAGTTTGCAAATGGATTGAGTACTCAACTCGGTTATAAAGTTGAAGTACTTACTTCTAAGTTTAAAAATATTGAGCGTAACTCTGACGTTGTTGTTATTCATGAAATTGAACTGGTGAAAAAATTATGGTTCTATAGTTATTCCAAGTTTGATTTTTCTAGCTATGATTTGATCATACTAAATGACCCAATCTCAATTGTCACGGCTGGAATGTTCTTCAATAAAGATCTTCTATCGAAGTCAATATGTATGCTTCACGGTTCTGAGCCTGAGTACACTCTTGATGATAAAAGTCTTGGTAAGATATTATTCAACGTAAAATACTTCTTTAGAAAAGCTATATTAGGCTCGAAGGTTACCTTGGCACATAGTAAGTATATGAAGGAAAAAATATGCTCTAGATCCTATTATAGTTCGTGTCGCGATAAAATAATGCCTTTCTATTTTGGCTTTGATGATAATATTTTCAATATTGATTCAAAGCCATATGATTATATTGGCAAGCATAATTTACCTGAGCAGGCTAAGATACTACTAACAGTAAGTAGGTTAGACATAGGTAAGGGCTACATTGAAATGCTGGATCTGTTCGAGTCCGTAACTAAATGTCGGCCAGATTTTTATTGGTTCATTGCAGGGGATGGTCCCTACTTTGAAGATTTTAGTACATTAATTAAAGAAAAAGGATTAAATCACAGAATTCATCTCCTTGGTAAGGTAGAACGACAGAAATTGTCTTCTTTTTATGTTAGTGCGGATGTTTTTCTTCTATTGTCAAATTATAAGGAGTCTTTTGGTTTAGTTTACACTGAAGCCCAGTGTTGCGGTACTGCAACTATTGGTCGGAACACTTATGGAGTTGTAGAAGCCATTGAACACGGTGTTTCAGGTTTTTTAGTCGATGATAATTCAACAACTGCGAAGATTATAATTAATGAAGATTATAATAATCTTCGCAAAGTAGATATTGTCAACAACGCAAAGCGTTTTTCTTTGTCTGAAGTAATTCGTAAATTCGAATCATTACTATGAGGTAATGTATTATTAACTCCGAAATTATAATATACACTGCATTGTTTGGTAAATATGATCGGCTAATCCCTACACCAAAGGATAAGCAAGGTTGCAAATATGTATGTTTCACTGATGATCCTAGCTTAAAATCTGATTTCTGGGAGATTAGACTCGTTGATAACGACTTTAAATCAGATGTACATGCAAATCGTTATTATAAGATGCATCCGCATGTTATTTTTCCAGATAATGAATTGAGTGTTTATGTTGATGCTAACGTTCGTGTTAAACGGTCTATCGCAGACCTAATCCATCAATCTCTAAGTGATACACTTATTGCGTTTCCTAAACATGAGCATAGAGATTGTTTATATCTAGAATCTGAAGTTTGTGTTGAGAAAAAGAATATACCTTTAGATATTGTCAATGCTCAAATGAAACGCTATAGAACTGAGGGCTTTCCATCTAACTTTGGCCTCGGAGAAATGAATATTATCGTAAGGAAGCACAACGAACCTGAGATTGTTCAATTGATGGAATCTTGGTGGCACACATTTAATAGTGGAGCTCAACGAGATCAGTTGTCATTTTTCTATCTTATTTGGAAGTTAGAAATAAATTTTATGTATTTACCAGTAGAGACAAGGAAGATGAATAAGTTCTTCTTTATTGAATTGCATAATAACTCCACTCCTTGGCAGAGAGTTAAACGATCTATTAAACGAATATTTAGTTATACAGTATGATTTACCCAATACTAGCAATCTTTTTAGGTGGTTTAAGCTTGTTAAGGAGGAATATACTATTTCTTTTTACAATTAGCCTAATTTGTACATTCTCTATTTCACTTTTTGACTTGCCAGATAATGACGCTTATCAATATATATATGAATCGTTACCAGCTTTATCTTCTGAAGTGGTCTTAGGTAATAGTGACACCTTCAATACTCTTTATGGAGAGTTGGGCTATAAATTATTAAATTCTTTCTCAAAAAACATCGGTTTAAGTTATTACTCCTTTAGGTTCTTTTTGCTATTTTTTATCGTCTTTTCAAAATTATATCTATTCAAACTGATTATCAAAGATAATACGCAATACCTTTTGTGTGCTATTTCTTACTTTTCATTGTTTTTCTACATTGACTCTTATGTCCTCAGACAAAGCATTGCCTCTGTTTTTATTTGCTATAGTTTATATTTAGCATACAATAAAAGTTATTTATTTTCATTTTTTCTTTTTTTTATAGCACCTTTTTTTCATGTCTCTGCTATATTTTGTAGTCCTTTATTATTTATTATTAGAAAAGAATTTAGTCGAGGATTTTATCTCTCTCTGTTCGTAGGGATCTTCATTGTAGGTATAGTAGGTGTAAAATCTATAGTACTGAATCTAGTAAACTATATACCATCAAGTTATCTTGTATCAAAACTACTCCGTTATTCTGTAAATGAATATGGAGAGGCATTAGGAGTGGTAAGGATATCTGTAATTCTTTATAGCTCTTTCTTTATACTATGTGTATTTAGGCTTAGAACAGAGTATAGGGCATTGTTACTAAATGCTTTTTTAATTTCGTTGCTATTTTTGATTGGCTTTAATGATTTTGGTATTTTGGGTGAGCGAGGTTTTCGTTTGGCCTCTACATTTATACCAGTTGCAATGTCAAGTGTTGTTTTCCTATTTGCTAGAAAGGACAAATATTTCAATGCAGCGATATTATGGTTATTTTTCATCATTGTTGGTACAGCATTTTCTGTGGGTTACGAAACTAATTATATGGGCTTTTAGATGAATATTTCCATTTTAGTATTGCTTTACGATTGTCGTTTAGAAGAATCAAAAACTCTAACTTCTCTTTTAGATTTTGATGATTTTAATAAATTATCCTTACACATTATTAATAATGGTCCGGTTGAAGTTCCAATAGACTTAGTGTCCGGGTATGACAATGTTATTGTCTCTCAAGATAATCTAAGCAATAGATCTTTATCTAAAATATATAATGATTTTTATGCTTCAAATAACTCAGACTATTATATTATTTTTGACCAAGACACTAATGTTACCGATAGCTATAAAGATTTTTTATCCTCTTTAAATAGTGGAATATTGAATGCGGATTTATTTTTGCCGATCATTACATGTAATAATAAAATATATTATCCAATGACTAATGGTAAGGTTATTTCACAAAGAAATTCGCTTGTTAAAAATGTTCGATCAATTGCTAGTGGTTTAGTTGTTTCAAAAAATGCGTGCTTAGCTATCGAAAAAAAATACTCAAATTTATTCGATGTTCGATTCTATTTTTATGGTGTAGATAGTTCATTTTTCTATCGAGTCAATAGTTTAGGTTTATCTTGTAAGGTGGCCGGGGAATTGAAACACTCTTTATCTAGGTTGGAAAGTATTGATTCTATGTCTAGTTTTAGAATAAAAGAACGTAGCTTTGATTTTGGTCTTACTACTAGACATTATTGCAATGCAGACCGCTTATTTAAGTTTGTATATTTTATTTTTACTAACCCTCTTAATATAGGGAAATATAAGTATCTGTCTTTTAAGTATGTGCTTTCCGCTCTTGTTTCCGGCAAGCACTATCGTGACACTTAATTATTTTTGTTATTAAAGTTAGTTCATAGATTTTTTGGTAGTTGTATGGATAAGTCAAAGTTAAGTAGTTTAGTAAGTGTGGTAACTCCATGTTACAATAGTGCGGCTGTGATTGAAAAATGCATAATTAGTGTTGTTAACCAGAGTATTTCAGTTAAGGAGCATATTATAGTTGATGACGGTTCTTCTGATAGTACTTTCGACATAATTAAGGAGTTACAGTCTAAGTACCCACACATTGTTGTTCTACAGCAAAAGAATCAAGGAGCCGGTGTTGCTAGAAACTATGCGATCTCTGAAGCTAGTGGTAAATATATTGCCTTCTTAGATGCCGATGATTATTGGTACAATAATAAGTTAGAAGTCCAGTTAGAGTTTATGGAATCTAATGGAGTAGAATTTTCTTACGGTGATTACATGCGGGAATTTAGTAATGACAGTAGCAAAAACTCGGTTTTCATAGCACCTTTAAAGCTATCATATAAGGATCTTTTGGTTAGCTGTCCTATAGGCTGCCTAACAGCGATTTATAACCAAGAGTTATTAGGTAAAATTTATATGTCAAAAGTCAGGCAAGGGCAAGATTGGTCTCTATGGCTAAAAATAACAAAGAATGGAATCGTAGCGAGAAAGTATAACGGCGTTTTGGCAGTTTATTCCATTGAAGAAGGCTCTCTATCTTCAAATAAAAAAGCTAAGTTGATTAATATGTTTAAGATTTATAGAGAACAACAATTTGGTTATTTTATGTCATCCTTATATTTAATCGCTCATTCTATTAATATAATTTTAAAGAAAAAAAGATGAAAGTATTAGTAACCGGCTCAAATGGGTTCTTAGGAAGTCGCATAGTAGAGCGAAGTCAGGGTAAGGACCTCGCCCTTCTTGACCGAGGAGTAGAGAGTAAGCATCCAAACTACTCATTTTTTCAAGCGGAAATAAATAGTTTTGACGATTACTCGCAAGCGCTTATCGGGTGTAGTGCTGTGGTTCATTGTGCTGCACGTGTCCACGTGATGGATGATAAAGCAGAAGAGCCATTAGCGCTCTATCGAGAGGTAAATACTGCAGGTACCCTTAACCTTGCTAATCAAGCAATTAGGTCTGGTGTGAAGCGATTTATCTTTATAAGCAGCATCAAGGTTAATGGTGAAAGTAGTCAACTAGGTAAGCCTTTTACTTCAAGCGATTCTCACGCATCTCAAGATGATTATGGTTTGTCTAAATCGGAAGCAGAGCAGCAGCTAATAGAGGTCGCCAAAGGTTCAGGAATGGATATGGTGATCATTCGTCCAACGCTAGTCTATGGACCAGGTGTGAAAGCCAATTTCGCTTCACTGATGAATTTAGTCTCAAAAGGCATACCGCTTCCGTTTGGTTGTATTACTAATAACAAGCGCAGTCTGGTTTCAGTCGATAATTTGGTTGATTTGATTATCACCTGCATTGATCACCCGAAGGCGGCTAACCAAGTGTTCTTGGTGTCGGATGACGACGATGTCTCAACTTCAGCAATGGTTCGTGAAATGGCCATCGCTCTAGATAAACCTACTATGCAATTGCCAGTGCCCGTTTGGTGTTACAAATTGGTAGGTAAACTATTCAACAAATCAGATGTTGTGGATAGGCTCACGGGTTCATTACAAGTAGATATCACTCATACAAAAGAAACACTAGAATGGAATCCTCCTCAGACCTTGCAAGATGGCTTCAAACAAACTGCAGAAGCATACCTTCAATCAAAGAACAATAGTGGTGAATCATGATCCGTATTTTAGATTTTCTAGCAGCCTTCTTTGGTCTGTTGTTTTTGTGGCCAGTGCTGTTAATTGTAACCATCATAGGCCTATTTGACACAGGATCGCCGGTTTTTGTTCAAGAGCGTGTTGGACGACATAAAAAACCGTTCAAGCTGATTAAGTTTCGCACTATGTCGGTAGATACTAAGTCTGTTGCTAGTCACTTGGCGAGTAATGCTTCTATTACTAAGTTGGGGTTGTTCTTGCGCAAAACGAAGATTGATGAGCTTCCACAGCTTATCAATGTATTAAAAGGTGAGATGAGCCTAGTAGGACCAAGACCGAACCTTTTCAATCAAGAAGAACTGATTGCGGAGCGTGATGCTTTAGGTGTGTACAATGTTTTACCGGGCATCACAGGATTAGCTCAGGTGCAAAATATTGATATGTCTACACCAACATTGCTCGCCCAAACGGATAAGCAAATGATCGATACACTGAGCATAAGAGATTACTTTAAGTATATCTTAATGACCGCGACAGGTAGCGGGGCCGGGGATGCTGTAAAGTAGTGCTTGTTCGAAGAGACTAGTCAACTGTATCTCAGGCTTTTTATTTGGTTAGTTTGACGAATTTCTCATTATGTGGCAGGGGTCTGATTATAATCTTCAGTTAGTTCGCATTGACCTTCTTTCATAAGTCTAACTACTATACTAATAAAGGCTATGATAACGTTTCTTTAATTTTTAATAACAACAAAAATATTACTTATGCAGCGTCTACAATTTCTTTGGCAGTTATCTCGCACCAACAAACGTATCGTCAGTGTTTTGATTGATGTGGGGCTGATTTTCTTAGCGCTTCACTTATCGTTATTAGTTCGATTAGGTGATGCACAGTACTTTTCAAAACCTTCTATTTGGGGGATCTTCATTGCGCTGGCAATGGTGACAGTAGTCGTTTTTGCTCGTTTAGGTCTCTATCGGGCTGTACTTCGTTACTTGACCTTTCAAGCTCTATTTGTAGTGAGTGCTGGCGCGGTAGTCTCGGCGTTGCTATTGGCCGCATTCAGCTTTTATATGAGTGATCCTGTTCCGCGTACTGTTCCTATAATTTACGGTGCATTCCTAGCTTTACTTTGTGGAGGCCCGCGAGTTATTGTGCGTTCTCTTGTTGCTCAGAGTTATCCAAATCAAAGCAAAGAAGTATTGATATACGGTGCTGGGTCGGGTGGTCGCCAGCTCGCAAACGCGCTTCGTAGCACTGGTGAATACCGTGTACGGGCATTCATTGATAAAGATTCTACTTTAACTAACACTGTGATTTTGGGACTTCCGGTAATTGCTTTAGAAGACGCAATGCCACTCATCAATAAACATGATGTCTCTCAAGTGTTGTTAGCGGTACCAAGTGCAAGCCGTGCTCGTCGTAAGGTGATATTGGATGACTTAGCTAAGTTGCCTGTTGAGGTGCTAACCGTTCCTGATATGACAGACATTGTTTCCGGCAAGGCAAAAATCGATGAGTTGAAAGATGTTGCGATTGAAGATTTGCTAGGTAGAGATC
>ERZ1673961.604-NODE-604-length-13186-cov-5.836265_pt1 | contig 13186 bp, 13 predicted proteins | sample MGYA00580189_ERZ1673961 | MGnify/ENA primary metagenome ERZ1673961 (study PRJEB41334, sample SAMN05608105) | rock metagenome | biome: terrestrial subsurface; feature: shale formation; material: shale | place: USA: Pennsylvania ... | reverse complement strand
TCAATATTCAAGGCCATCACGTTGATCTTACCGATTCAATGCAAGACTATGTTCACTCTAAATTTCAAAAACTTGAACGTTTTTTCGACCATATCAATACTGTTCAGGTGATTTTACGTGTTGAAAAAACGCGCCAAATCGCTGAAGCTACGCTTCACATTAACCAAGGAGAAGTTCACGCCACTGCGGAAGATGAAATCATGTACGCAGCGATAGATGGCCTCGTGGACAAGCTCTCTCGTCAACTCAACAAGCATAAAGAAAAGCTAAGTAGCCACTAACATGCAATTACGCGAAGTACTTTCACTGGACTGCACCAAGAGTGCAGTCCAGTGTTCTAGCAAAAAAAGAGCCCTGGAAATCATCAGCGAAATCGCCGCGCTGCATACGGGTCAAAACGCCACTGAGCTGTTTGAGTGTATGCTCAGCCGCGAGAAAATGGGCAGTACGGGGATTGGCAACGGTATCGCCATTCCGCACGCTCGAATGACCTCCAGTGACCAGGCGGTGGCCGTGTTGGTGCAGTGTGAGGAACCGATTGAGTTCGACTCCATCGACAATCGTCCGGTTGACCTGCTGTTTGCCTTGCTGGTCCCGGAAGCTCAATGTAAAGAACACCTCAAAACCTTGTCTTGCATGGCTGAACGCCTGAACGACAAACAGACTCTGAAACAGCTGCGCGGTGCTACCAGTGACCAGGAGCTGTACGACATCATGGTTAACCAACCTCAATAGGTCCCCCATGCGTTTAATTGTTGTGAGTGGTCAATCTGGCGCAGGCAAAAGCGTCGCGTTGCGTGTCCTGGAAGATCTGGGCTACTACTGCGTGGACAACCTGCCCGTCGGTTTGCTGCATGCCTTTATGCAATCGGTTCAGGGCAGCAAACAAAATGTCGCCGTGAGTATCGATATCCGCAACCTGCCGAAAGAACCCGGCTTGGTGGAGGATGTTCTTGACCAACTCAAACAAAACAACGATGTCAGCGTGCTCTTTCTGGATGCCAACAAAGAGACGCTGATGAAACGCTATAGCGAAACCCGTCGTATTCATCCGCTCTCGCTCAGTGAAGGCAAGCCGACACTGGCTCAGGCTATTGAACTAGAAACCCGTTTACTGGAGCCGCTCAAAGAGCAGGCGGACTTGTTGCTCGACAGCAGCAACAAATCGCTGCATGAATTGAGTGAAACCGTGCGCATGCGGGTTGAAGGCCGAGAACGCAAAGATCTGGTGATGGTATTTGAATCCTTCGGTTTCAAATACGGCTTGCCGAGCGACGCCGACTATGTGTTCGACGTGCGCTTTCTGCCTAATCCACACTGGGAACCGGATCTCAGACCGCTCACCGGGCTGGACGCACCGATCAAATCGTTTCTTGAAAGCCATGCTGAAGTGATGGAACTTAAGCTGCAGATTCAGAAGTTCTTTGAGCACTGGCTGCCATTGCTGGAAAAGAACAACCGCAGTTACCTGACCATCGCGATCGGGTGTACCGGCGGGAAACACCGCTCAGTCTACCTGACCCAACAGCTTGGCGAATACTTTGCTCAAATGGGTCACCAAGTACAAATTCGTCACACCTCGTTGGAAAAAAATCTGTCATAAGGAAATGATATGCCACAAGCCAGCCGTACCGTCCTGATCCAAAACCGCCTGGGCTTGCATGCCCGCGCTGCCGTTAAGCTGGTTGAACTGGCCCAATCATTTGATGCCGTGCTGACCATTCAGAGTCAGGAAGGCAAGGAAGCGACGGCTGACAGTGTCATGGGGCTGCTGATGCTGGAGTCTGCGCAAGGGCAAAACGTCACCATTTCCGCCGAAGGTTCTCAGGCAGAGCAAGCGCTCGATGCCGTATGTCACCTGATTGAAGATAAGTTCGAAGAAGAAGAATGACGCACTTTCGAAAACGAAATTAAATGCTCATGATTAATAATAACGTATTAAATAAGACCTAAAATTAAGTTACTATTCAACGCATTGTCACAATTCAAGCATTAGGGGGAAGCGATGGCCGAGCAAATCGAATTTGACCAAGCTCACCAAACCCTCCAAGAAATCACAGAAGCGCTGGAAAACGGCCGCTTCGTCCATGTCCGCCGACAATTGCAGGACATGGAACCGGAAGATATAGCCAGCCTGTTAGAAGCCTCTCCCCGCAAAGCACGTGATGTGTTGTGGCAACTGACCGACCCTGAAGATTACGGTGAAATCCTTGACGAGCTAAGCGAAGACGTCAAAGACGCGCTGGTATCCAAAATGGCTCCGGAAAAACTCGCGGAAGCCACCGAGGGCATGGATACGGATGACGTCGCTTACGTTCTGCGTAGCTTACCCGACGACCTGTCCCGTGAAGTTCTGGCGCAAATGGACGCCGCTGATCGACTGCGCGTTGAAACCGCATTGGCGTATCCGGAAGATACTGCCGGCGGCCTGATGAATACCGACGTGATCACCATTCGTGGTGACGTCGACGTCGACGTAGTCCTGCGTTATCTGCGCATGAAAGGCGAACTGCCCGAAGCCACCGATGCCCTGTATGTCATTGACGATGACAGTAAACTGATTGGCCACTTATCGCTGGCCACTCTGCTGACCACTCAGCCGGATGTTCAGGTCAGTGAAGTGATGGACGACGCTGACGAAGCGATCAAAGTCGATACCAAAGACTCTGACATCGCCAGCCTGTTTGAACGCCGTAACTGGATTTCAGCGCCAGTGGTGGACGAGAACCAGCATCTGGTCGGCCGTATCACCATCGATGACGTGGTCGACGTGATCCGTGAAGACGCCGAACACTCGATGATGAGTATGGCGGGTATGGACGATGACGAAGATACCTTCGCACCCGTGGTCAAATCCGCGCGCAAACGCAGTGTCTGGCTGGGCGCCAATGTACTGGCCGCTCTGGCGGCAGCTTCGGTATCCAACATGTTCGAAGCCACTCTGGAACAAATGGCGGCGATTGCGGTTTTGATGACCATCGTACCGTCGATGGGCGGTGTCGCGGGTAACCAAACCGTGGCCCTGGTGATTCGAGGCCTCGCTCTCGGTCATATCGGTGACAGTAACCGGCGCGAACTACTGCTCAAAGAGGCGGCGATCGGCTTTCTCAACGGTATCCTTTGGGCGCTGATCATCGGCGCGATTGTCGTGGTGTGGAAAGGCGAATGGTTGCTGGGCGGCATTATTTCTGCGGCGATGATGACCAATCTGTTTGTTGCTGGTGTGGCAGGCGTCACCATCCCTGTGCTGCTCAAGAAAATGAAAATCGACCCGGCTCTCGCTGGCGGTATGGCGCTGACCACCGTCACCGACGTGGTCGGGCTTTCGGTATTTTTGGGGCTGGCGACACTGTTTATCCGCTGAAGTAAAATCCAACGCAACGAAAAAGCGCAGACCTTGGTCTGCGCTTTTTTATCCTGCCGGGCTTATTCTCCCGCCACTTTCATGGTTTCCAGCAGAATCGAACCGGTCTGGATTTGCGAGCGGGTTTCCGTATCGCAGCCCACTGCCACAATCTGGTTGAACATGGTTTTGAGGTTGCCCGCAATGGTAATTTCCGATACCGGGTATTGAATTTCACCATTCTCAACCCAGAAACCGGCGGCGCCACGTGAATAATCACCGGTCACCACATTCACACCCTGCCCCATCACTTCGGTCACCAACAGACCAGTGCCCAGCGCTTTAAGCATCTGCTCAAAGCTCTGTCCGGTATGTTTAACAAACCAGTTATGAATACCGCCCGCATGGCCGGTTGGAGTCATTTTCATCTTACGCGCTGCATAGCTGGTCAGCAGGTAAGTCGCCAGCACGCCGTCGGTGATGATTTCGCGATCTTCCGTGCGCACACCTTCACTGTCAAACGGGCTGGATGCCAGGCCGCGCAATACGTGGGGACGCTCTGAGATGTTGAACCAGGAAGGCAGGATCTGCTGACCAAGATGATCGAGTAAGAATGACGATTTGCGGTACAAGTTGCCACCACTGATCGCCATGACCAGATGGCCCATCAAGCCAGTCGCCACGTCCGATGCGAACATCACTGGATATTTGCCGGTTTTGAGCTTTTTCGCATCGAGACGGCTCACCGTTTTCTCCGCAGCATCAAGACCAACACGTTCAGGAGACCACAGATCATCGATATGGCGCGCTACGGTGTAGCTGTAGTCGCGTTCCATCTCGCCATTCTGGCCCTGACCAATCACGCAACAGCTGATGCTCTGACGGCTCGAGGCGTAGCTGGCCAGCAAACCATGGCTGTTACCATACACTTTGACGCCGTAATGGCTGTCGTAACTGCCGCCATCGCTCTGTTTGATTTTGTCACTGTATTGCAGCGCAGCACGCTCCGCTTCAATGGCAATTTGTGCCGCTTTGTCTGGATTCGGTTCATCCGGGTGGAACAGATCCAGATCCGGAATATCGGTCACCATCAGCTCTTTCGGTGCCGGACCGGCATACGGGTCTTCCGAGGTGTATTGAGCAATGTCCAGCGCCGCCAACACGGTTTGCTGAATCGCCTTTTCACTTAAATCAGAGGTAGATGCACTGCCTTTACGCTGACCACGGTACACCGTGATACCCAGCGCACCGTCACTGTTAAATTCCACGTTTTCCACTTCGCACATGCGAGTCGAAACACTTAAACCTGTGCTTTTGGTAATGGCAACTTCAGCGGCGTCAGCACCGGCTGAGGCCATGTCGAGCGCTTTTGCAACGGCCGCTTCAAGCTCGGTACGCTGCACAGCGACTTGCTGTCTTACATCCATATCTCATCCAACTATTGCGCTTTAATGTGGTTAGGATAACAAGAATTTCGCTTTCTCCCCACGATTCTTGCTAAAATAGCAGACATAAATAACTCATTAGTGAAGAAAATGGCTCGTAAGAATCAAAAAGCCCCTTGGGAAGACGAAGACGAAATCATCTGGGTAAGTAAGACCGAGATGAAGAACGATATGATTGTGCTGCAAAAACTGGGCGAAGAACTGGTTGAACTCAAGCCGTCTGTGCTGGCAAAATTCCCGCTACCCGATGACTTGGCAGCCGCGATCAAAGATGCGCAGCGTTTTAAAAACGAAGCACGTCGTCGTCAACTGCAATACATTGGCCGTCTGATGCGCAATATTGACCCAGAACCGCTACAGGCGGCGCTGGACAAACTGCGCAACAAGCACTCGCAAAATACTGCGGTACTGCACAAGCTGGAACAGATGCGCGATCGCATCGTCGAGCAAGGTGATGACGCAATCGAAGACGTGATGGCACTGTATCCGGATGCCGATCGTCAACGTCTGCGTCTGCTGGCACGCCAAGCGAAAAAAGAGAAACAAGGCGAAAAACCGCCAAAAGCTTCTCGCGAAATTTTCCAGATGCTGAAAACCCTCAACGACCAAGAGTTCTGAGTGTTTCTGCCTGTGGTAATCACGAAAAAGGTTGGCTATGCCAACCTTTTTTCTTGCTTGTCATTGAGCAAATCTTCGAAAAACGCTTATTCACCTGCGCGAACAAATTCCGCCAATGGCGCGTAGCTGTGCTGCGCCGTCAATGCGGCAATCGGCTCCATACGCTGCACTTGGCCTTGGGCCATAAACGCAAAATGCGTGGCGATAGCACGGGCATCACTGATGTGGTGCGTCACCATTAACACGGTGATACTGCGTTCCGCTGCCAAGGTCTTTACCAGCGTTAACATTTCCTCACGCAGCAGCGGATCCAGTGCTGAAAACGGCTCATCCAGTAACCACACCGGATGCGGCTGAACAAAACAGCGGGCCAGTGCGACGCGCTGACGCTGACCACCAGACAGTTGCTCCGGCAGACGATCGAGAAAATCCCCCACCCCAACCATGTTAGCAGCACGCAGCACCTGTTCACGCTGCGCGGCACTGAGTTTGAGCCCCGGATGCAATCCCAAACCAATGTTGTCACGCACGCTCAGGTGCGCAAACAGATTGTGCTCTTGAAACAGCATCGAAAACGGACGCAGGTAAGGCGCTTTCCCTACCACCGACACAGCTTCACCATTGCTTTGCACGCGAATATCCCCGCTGTGCGGTTCAATAAAACCGGCCACCAAGCTGAGCAACGTCGACTTGCCCGCTCCGCTTGGCCCCATCAGTGCGACAATGCTGCCTTGCGCGACACTGAGGTCAAACACGAACCACTCATCCTGATATTCATAACGCACATTATCCAGCACTAACATGAACTTCTCCGCGATGATGTAGAAGACGAACGCACTCGAAACAGGCGTTCAATCAGATAGAACAGGCCAACACTCAGCACCAGCAGCACCAGTGATACCACCGCCGCGGCCTGCATTTGATAGCTGCCCAGCAGTTGATAGAGATAGAGCGGCAGCGTGCGAAAATCTTGGCTGCCAAACAGCGCAATCGCACTCAAATCGCCCATCGACAATAGAAAACTGATGGTAAACGCATGCGCCAGCGGTTTGCGCAGTGCCCGCAGTTCAATCAAGCGCATGCGCTGCCAGCCGCGCATGCCTAAACTGGCACACAAAAACTGATATTGCTGCGCCAGATGCAGCATCGGTTGGCTGAGCGTCTTGACCACATACGGCAACGCCATCAGGCCATTGACCGCGACCACGACCCAATACGCGAGGCTGAACACATCGGTCAGATTACGCAGCAGTAAGAACAATCCGGTACTGATCACCAGGCCCGGCGTCACCAGAATGATGGTGCCAATCAGCTCAAGTCCGTTTGCCCGGCGCGGGTGTGACTGCAAACGCCAGTGACGACTGGTGATGATGATCGCTGCGCCCGCCAGCAGCGCCAGCGAACTCGCCAGCACCGCGACCTGCAACGATGCGCCCATCGCACTCCAGAAATCGCCGCTGCTCAGCACACTGACGAACTTACCGTTGAGACCACTCAGTACCACCATCAGCAGCGGTGGGATGACCAGCAGCAGAGCAAGGCTGATCCATGCCCCATCCCACAAGCGGCTCCAGCGCGAATCACGCAGCCAGCGCTGCTCGGATAAACTGCCACTATTGACCGGCAACGGACGCGAAATGCGTTGAATCGACAGGGTCAGCAAACCACACAGCAACATCTGCCACAGTGCCAAGAGCGCGCCGGTTTGCAGATCGAAATCGAACTTGATCGCCTGGTAAATCGCCAGCTCAATCGTGGTCGATTTAGGCCCGCCCCCCAGTGCCATCACGGTGGCAAAACTGGTAAAACACAGCATAAACACCAAGCCAAACACATGCGGCAGTTGTTGACGCAGACGCGGCCACTCCACCGCGACAAACTTGTGCCATCCCGTCATACCAAGATGAGCGCACAGCTTATGCTGCTCAGCCGGAATGGTTTCCAGACTTTGCAGTAGCAAACGCGCGGCATACGGCAGATTAAAAAACACATGGGCGAGCAAAATGCCGTTGAGGCCATATAATGAAAACGGCAGTTTGAGCTGCCAGTGTTGCAGCCCGCTTGCCAGTAAGCCACTGTTACCATAGATAGCCAGCAGGCCAAAAACCCCGACCAGCACAGGCAGTACCAGCGTCATAGCAAACAGTTTGAGCAGCAGTCCGCGCCCGGGGAAACGGCGGCGGCTTAACGCGTGCGCCACGGGCACCGCCAGACCAACACTGAGCAGCGTCGACAACAGGGCTTGATAAAAACTGAACCAGGTGACGTGGCGATAATAAGCATCGCCCCAAATCTGCCCCAGATTGAGATTCGGCGCTTGCCACAATAACGCGCTCAGCGCAGAAAGGACAAAGGCCGCGACAACTGTCGCGACCCCGATGCCAAGTTTAGGCGTACGACTTTGCATTAATGGCTCAGAATGTCAGAGCATTTTGCCATTCACGAATCCAGCCTTTGCGCTTCGCTGCCACCTCTTCTGCGCTGAACGACAACGATTTGGCTGGCACACTCAACGTCTCGAAACCTTTTGGCAGCGCCACGTCGGTCACCGGATACATCCAGTTGCCCGTTGGCATCAAAGACTGGAACTCGTTGCTGAGCATAAATTGTAGGAACTCATCCGCCAACTTGTCGTTCGGCGACCCCTTCACTTTGGCCGCCACTTCGACCTGCATGTAATGACCTTCGGCAAAGTTCGCCGTTGCGTACTTGTCATCGTTTTCAGCAATCAGGTGATAAGCCGGCGATGTAGTGTAAGACAGTACCATGTCGGATTCGCCATCCAGGAACATCGAATACGCTTCCGACCAGCCTTTGGTCACGGTCACGGTTTTGTTGGCCAGTTTCTGCCACGCCTGCGCTGCGTCATCGCCATACACCGACTTCATCCACAGCAACAAACCTTGGCCTGGCGTGGAGGTACGCGGATCCTGATAAATCACGCGCAAATCGTCGCGCTTTTCCACCAGCTCTTTCAGGCTGGTCGGCGGGTTAGTCAGTTTTTGCTTGTTGTATACAAAGGCAAAGTAGCCGTAATCGTACGGTACAAAGGTGTCATCACTCCAGCCGTTTGGCAGGTGCACCGCGTGCGTATCGGTGGTGTATTTGGCTAACAAGCCTGTTTGTTTGGCTTCCACCATCAGGTTGTTGTCCAATCCCAGCACCACGTCGGCTTTGGTCTTGTTACCTTCCAGGCGCAAGCGGTTAAGAATCGACACGCCGTCATCGAGCGCAACGAAGTTGAGATCGCAGCCGCATTGAGCTTCAAAGGCTTTTTCTACAGCCGGGCCAGGGCCCCAATCCGCAGCAAAAGAGTCGTAGGTGTAGACGGTTAACGTCGGCGCCGCAAAGGTTGCAGAAGAAAACAGGGTTGCCATCGCAATGGCCGTCAGTTTGGTATTCAAGGCTCGCTCTCCTCATTGAGCGGCACAGGCTTGAGGGAGGATGTGATCAGTCCGTTAATCGGTTTCGCAAACCCAGCTCAATTCCTACGCCAGCATTATCTGGTTCAGGTGTATAACCGCAAAGTATTGTGCAGGGCACAACCTTTGTGACTAATGCGGGTCCCAAGCTAGGCTTGATCTCAGCGCCATTCACATGGTGAATGGTGGGCTCCCCGATGAGTGGTACGGATTGTAATTCTATTCGCGTAAAAAAGCGACTCACACGCGTTGGTCGTAACCCCAGCGCGCCACCAGTTTCTGTTCAATTCCGAGATGATCCAGTATGCGTGCCACCATAAAATCGACCAGATCGTCAATCGACTGGGGTTGATGATAAAAGCCCGGTGCCGCCGGCATGATCGTCACGCCCAGTTGCGACAGCTTGTGCATGTTTTCGAGGTGCAACGTCGAGAACGGCGTTTCGCGCACCACCAGCAGCAACTGACCACGCTCTTTCATCACCACATCGGCTGCACGTTCGATCAGATTGTCCGACATACCATGGGCAATCGCCGCCACACTGCCGGCTGAGCACGGACAGACCACCATCTGCTTCGGCGCCGCAGAACCCGACGCCACCGGAGAAAACCAGTCTTCTTTACCGCACACCACCAGCTTGTCGGCGTCACACCCCAAATGGGCGACCAGTGCCTCTTTGGCCGCTTCCGGTCCGGCAGGGAGTTTGAGACCGTGTTCCGTCGCGAGTACCACTCTCGCAGCTGATGAGATCAGCAGGTAAACGGTGTAGTCCGCCGCCAGCAGACATTGCAGCAGGCGCAGGCCATAAGGCGCGCCAGAGGCGCCCGTCCAGGCCAACGTGATGGCTTTTTGTTGTTTTGTCATAGCGTTATCGCACGTTCACTGTTTAATCTTCACGCAGGCTGCTGCGCTTTGGCTTTGAGCGCCGCCAGCAGTTTGCCATGAATACCGTCAAACCCGCCGTTGCTCATCACCAGAATCTGATCGCCCGGCTTGGCTTCCTGGCAGATTTGCGCCACAAAGTCGGCCATATTGTCACCCACATGAGCGGGCTGCGAACATTGCTGTGCCACATCTTGCACTGACCATGGAATATTAGCAGGCTGGAACAGATAGACCGAATCCGCTGCCGCCAATGATGCTGCCAAGGTTTCTTTGTGCACACCCAGTTTCATCGTCGCCGAACGAGGCTCCAGCACCGCAATGATTTTGCTGTCGCCGACCTTATTACGCAGTCCGCCTAATGTCAGTTCAATCGCCGTAGGATGATGGGCAAAATCGTCATACAACGTGACACCATTTTCTTCACCTTTCAGTTCCAGGCGGCGTTTGGTATTCACAAACAGTCCGAGCGCCTCACACGCCAGATCCGGCGTGACGCCGACATGGCGTGCCGCTGCGATGGTCATCAAGGCGTTATTGACGTTGTGGTCGCCGACCAAATCCCATTTTACGCTGCCGACACGTTCCCCCTTGAGCAGCACATGGAACTCAGAGCCATCTTTACGGACTTTTTCCGCCTGCCAGTCGCCCTGCTCGCCAGTGAATTCAGTTTCACTCCAACATCCGCGGTGCAATACATCAGCTAAAGCGGCGTCTTGTTGCGGTGCCAAAATACGGCCATTGCCAGGCACGGTACGCACGAGATGGTGGAATTGGCGTTTAATCGCTTCCAGATCATCGAAGATGTCAGCATGATCGAACTCAAGGTTATTCATCACCAAGGTGCGAGGATGGTAGTGAACGAACTTCGAACGCTTATCGAAAAAAGCACTGTCGTATTCGTCCGCTTCGACAACGAAAAACATGCTGTCGCCCAAGCGCGCCGAAATGCCGAAATTGCCCAGCACCCCGCCGACCAGAAAGCCGGGTTGGTAGCCACAATGCTCTAACACCCATGCCAGCATGCTCGAAGTGGTAGTTTTTCCGTGCGTTCCCGAAACTGCCAGCACCCAACGATCATGCAAAAGAAAATCTTGCAGCCACTGCGGCCCTGAGGTGTAACGCAGGTTATGATTCAGCACATATTCCACGCAAGGGTTTCCACGACTCATTGCGTTGCCAACCACCACCAGGTCTGGCCTCGGCTCCAATTGTGCCGGGTCAAAACCTTCGATGATTTCGATGCCCTGAGCCTCCAACATAGTGCTCATTGGCGGGTAAACATTGGCGTCACTACCGGTCACTTTATGGCCCAATTGGCGAGCCAACATGGCGACGCCACCCATGAACGTGCCACAAATTCCCAGAATATGAATGTGCATAAACCTAGCCTCATTACGACTGTTTTGTATTGCGCTCCATTATCCTGATTCGCATCGCAAAAGCGAGCGTCGCAAATCAGAGCAATGTAATTTCCAAAAAGTCGACAAACAAATTGAGATCTCCGTCTGTTACTTCATTACCCATAAAAAGATCTAACCCCTAAAATCCTCGCTAGGCGCGAGTGCAAATAAGTTCCCCCCAAAGAACCCGCCACCGCGCCGACATACTCCCCCAAAAAATTAGTGTTAAGGAAACAACATGTCTGAGATGCGCACCCTTGGTGAGTTCATTGTTGAGAAACAACATGACTTCCCCCATGCAAGTGGTGAACTATCCTCCCTTCTGGCATCGATTCGTCTTGCTGCGAAAATTGTTAACCGCGAAATCAACAAAGCGGGCCTAGCCGATATCACTGGCGCGTCTGGTAACGACAATATTCAGGGCGAAGAACAACAGAAGCTTGATGTTTACGCGAACGAAAAATTCAAATCCGCTCTCGAAGCGCGCGATCAAGTGTGTGGCGTGGCGAGTGAAGAAGAAGATGAAGCCGTCGCGTTCAACAAAGAACTGAACAAAAACGCCAAATACGTCGTGCTGATGGATCCGCTTGACGGCTCATCCAACATTGATGTGAACGTTTCAGTGGGCACCATTTTCTCTATCTACCGTCGTATCTCGCCGGTAGGCGGTCCACCGACTGCAGAAGACTTCCTGCAACCTGGCCACAAACAAGTAGCGGCGGGCTACGTCATTTACGGCTCTTCAACCATGCTGGTGTACACCACCGGCAACGGCGTGAACGGCTTTACTTACGATCCATCGATCGGTTCGTTCTGTCTGTCGCATGAAAACATGTGTATTCCGGAAAACGGTAAGATTTACTCGATCAACGAAGGCAACTACATTCGTTTCCCGACCGGCGTGAAAAAGTACATTAAGTACTGTCAAGAAAATGTGCCGGAAGATGGCCGTCCTTACACTTCACGTTACATCGGTTCCTTGGTGGCGGATTTCCATCGCAACCTACTGAAAGGCGGCATCTACCTCTATCCGAGCACACAGAGCCATCCGAACGGCAAACTGCGTCTGCTGTACGAATGCAACCCGATGGCATTCCTGATTGAGCAGGCTGGCGGCACCGCTTCTGACGGCGTCAACCGCATCATGGACATCAAACCGACCGAACTGCACCAGCGCGTACCGTTCTTCGTTGGTTCGAAGAACATGGTGGCGAAAGTGGAAGAGTTCCTCGAAGCCAACCCAGATTAAGTCAGATAGCGCCGCACTTGCGGCGCTGTTTTTTAGGGCTGATAAAATTCAGGCAGTTAGCGGCAAGCTGTGGCCAATTGTCGTGCTTAGACTTAGGTTTACTTGGGAATCGGGCAATTTGAGAGTAAACTCTCTGCTTTGCTGTGCGTTGATTTTTGCACCTCAGCTAATCTTGAATAATAATAAGTCTCGATTTTTTGAAGTCCGGCTAACGAAAAGGAAACCTTAATGAGCTTAAACAATGTGCCAGCGGGCAAATCGCTTCCTGATGACATCTACGTTGTAATCGAAATTCCAGCGAACGCTGATCCGATCAAATACGAAGTAGACAAAGAGTCTGGCGCTGTGTTCGTAGACCGTTTCATGTCTGCTCCAATGTTCTACCCATGTAACTACGGTTACGTGAACCACACTCTGTCTCTGGACGGTGACCCGGTAGACGTACTTGTCCCAACTCCATACCCGCTTATCCCGGGTTCAGTCATTCGCTGCCGTCCGGTTGGCGTACTGAAAATGACTGATGAGTCAGGCGAAGACGCGAAAGTTGTTGCGGTACCGCACTCTAAACTGTCTAAAGAGTACGACCACATTCAGGACGTAAACGACCTGCCAGAGCTTCTGAAAGCACAAATCACTCACTTCTTCGAGCGCTACAAAGAGCTTGAATCAGGCAAGTGGGTTAAAGTAGATGGTTGGGAAGACGCAGCTTCAGCTCGCGCTGAAATCCTGACTTCTTACGAGCGTGCTCAGCAAAAATAAGCGCTAAGCATGACCCGTCCTGATATGGGTTGACACTTTTAGTTAAAACGCTCGATGAACTTCAT
>ERZ1673961.603-NODE-603-length-13197-cov-8.531122_pt1 | contig 13197 bp, 6 predicted proteins | sample MGYA00580189_ERZ1673961 | MGnify/ENA primary metagenome ERZ1673961 (study PRJEB41334, sample SAMN05608105) | rock metagenome | biome: terrestrial subsurface; feature: shale formation; material: shale | place: USA: Pennsylvania ... | reverse complement strand
ATTGGATCACCTTTATTAGTATCTAAAATTTTTAAATTTGTATTAAATAAATGGTTTAATGACAATAATTTGGGAGAGTTTTTTGAAAGTGATACTTTTTCTTTATCAGTGTATCTCTTTAAGAAAACATTAGAATCTATGATGTCTTTGGTAGTAATAGCGAGTTGATCCCTATGATCATATAAAATACCGATAGAAGATGTGGTGTTGACGGAGTGTCTGTTTAAATCCGCAAACATTTGCTGAGCTCGTTCCAAACCTTTATCTATAAAGAATACAACGGAGATGGTTTCATTACCTAGATCAGGATTTACTCGAAGAGCTTCTTCAATAGCTGCTCTTCTATGTTGGCCATCGTTAATTAAAAAACGCGAATCAAGGGAGATAGTTAGAATGCCCGTCTCTTTAAGCCCTGGTTGATTAGATGAAGGTATAAATGTAATATCTCCGTCAATAGAAGCGGTCAGCGATGAAAATACATAGTCTTTACGATTATCTAATATGTAATTTGTGATTTCGGGTACTCTGTTTTTGTTTATAATTCTCTGAGCGCGAAACTCTGGTGGGATCTCCTCTTCGTCAAATAAGAATATCTTTGGTATAACACGCAAAGGGCACATAGCAATAAAGAATTCTTTATCTGCTTGAATTCCTCTAATTGCTGGGAAATTATAACTAAAACCAATATCCACGTCACTCACTCCTTTTACGTACGTAACTTGTTTATCTTTCTTAGTACATATTACCATTTCTAAAAATTAATTTAAACAGATATGCAAAATTTTTATTTCTATACAATGTATCTCTTTTTCATATCACTGAACACTATTACGTACGTAAGATCAGATTTGTATATTAGCATTTTGAATATTTCGCAAAAAAACAATGACAAAGAGGTTGAAATACGCGATTATCTACTTAAACATCTTAAACTTCCTTATATTAGATGCTAAAATATTACTAATAACAGTAAAATGTGGAGTGATAACAATGAGTATATTTGCTGATTTCTTAAAGCAGGAATCACATGATTTAGGTAATGAAATTATAGGTATGGAGCGATTGATATATAATGAGCCAGCAATGGCATGTGTTAAAGCACGGAAACTCATCGAAATGGTTTTAAACAGTGTCATTGAGATTGAAGGATTAGAACTCTATAATTATAAAAATTTGAATGAGAAAATTAGAGCTTTTGATGGAGATGGTATATTTGATAAGAAGATTGCTAGGGATTTAGATCAAATCAGGCTAAAAGGTAATAGGGCATCACACGATTCTGATAGTATAATTAGAATTCAGGATGCTTTAGCATCACACGCTTCTGTCTATAAAGTAACTAGATGGTATTTTGAAAGTTATTTAGATCACAAAAAAGTGTTTCCGGAGTACAATGAGCCAAATAACAATAGTGAAAGTGACATTAAAGAGCTAATAAAAAAAGAAATTGAACGAATAAATGCATCGAATAATGAGTATGCGAGTACAATTGATACAACTGAAATCACAAATATTGAACCAGAGGAATCTACATATAAAATTTCCGAAGACCTTGCCGAGGGCCAAAGTTATTTAATTAGAGAAGTAAATAAACTAAAGGAGTCTTCTAAAGAAGCTGTTGAAAATGCAAAACATTTTAATGATTTTAAAAGATATTTACACGTTCAACGAGAGATAGAAGTAAAGTTAAAAGGTATATTGGAACAAGGTCAAAACAAAAATAAGCATTTAGTGATCTTGGGAGGTAGTGTTGGTGATGGAAAGTCACACCTTATTGCCTACTTGAATAATAACTCGGATTTATTATCAGATTACGTCATTATTAATGATGCAACTGAAAGTATGGATCCTGAATTAAATGCAATTGATACATTAAAAGAGAAACTTAGTGCATTTTCAAATAAGGGAGAGATTAATGATCACCGTAAAGTTGTTTTAGCAATAAACCTTGGGCTACTGCATAACTTTATATCAGATGAAAGTGTTCAAGCAGATTTCTCTGAACTTGTTAATTTTATAGAAAGGTCCGAATTGTTTGAAGAGGGTATCATTGATGTTATTGAGGAGCAGTATTTATCTCTTGTGAATTTTGGTAATCACTTACCTTATGATTTTAACGAGGATGGTATAGAATCGACATTTTATACTGATTTACTTGATAAAATTACAGATGGCGTGCCCAGTAATCCATTTAACCAAGCAAATTTACTGGACCAAAAAAATAACAACGCTAATAGAGTTGTGCACTATAACTTTGCAATTCTTAGAGACAAAGAAGTGAAGAATAAAATAGTGAACTTAGTGCTGAGGGCTATTATTAAGTATAAAGTTGTAATATCAGCAAGAAGCTTCCTTAACTTTATTTCGGATATGTTATTAACTGAAGCAACTATGGACAATAATAATGAAATTAACAACCTAGAAAATTTATTACCTAACATTTTATTTAGCAGTAATGATCGCTCTATTTTATTAAATGCTTTATGTAAATTCGATCCTGTGGGACAGCGTTCAAATGAAACTGATCAACTTTTACTGAAGTTTAACACAAGAGAAAATTGGCAAGAAGTAAGGAAAAATACTCTAAATAATTCATCGGTAAATTCACTAATCGAGCCTTTTGAAATTGATCCAGTTAATTTAACGGATTACACCGCAGCATTATACATTAAGACTGTGCTTCGGACGATGTATTTATTTGGAAAGGTGAAGGTTGAAGAAGATGCTTGCTTTGAACAATTTACTAAAGAAATGTATCTATACAATAAAAATGATCGAGATACCGAAAAAAACCTCAATAAATTATTGCAAGATGCAATAAAGAAAATTAATGGTACAGATACAGATGGCGTTTATTATTTGGAAAATTCTAATAATAAATATAAAATTGCACAATCACTTTCACTTAAGCCTAAAACTGTCAGAGAAAATAAGAATTCAAGTAACAATATTTTCTATCTGGGTTTTGGTAAGGGCAATGATATAAAATCCTTAGAAGTAGACTATCAATTGTATAGATTTTTAAATCGTGTAGTTGATGGTTATCAACCAAATAAACGCGATGAAGACTCTTTAGTAAAATTTAATGATTTTGTTGATCAGGTAATGAGTTATGGAGAAAAGAAAGAGGAAATATTTATTGTGAATCAATTGGATCAATCGAAATTTATTTTAAGGACAACAGGATTTGATGATGAGATTGAATTTATTAAGGAGAGCTAAGCATGAGAGTTTTAGATGTACCATATTTAGTAAGTAAATTCGAAAAAGATACTAGACACACAACGGGACTTTGTGAAGATATCCTTCCTTACACAACTAAATTACTAAAAGATTTAGAAAAAGGGGTTCATCAAACTATCGGAAGGTTTATAACTAAAAGCGGGAAAGTGAAGATTGATATTAAAAGATCTGAAGATACTTTAGTTGAACCAAACGTACGATTAATCGAATTAATTGCCGATCAAATTGAGTTTAATAATGATGAAGATAATAGAGTGCTTTTCGAGAAATTTTTAGCAGAGTATTTGTTTGATAGCAAGCAATTGAGAATAGTTCATCCTTATTTGTTTAACTATGTTAATTTCGGAGATGGGAAAAATTTTAATTTAGATAAAATAGCTGATTTTATGAGAGAGATTTTAGTGGATGAACCAGAAGAATTTAATTCATTGTTTTTAGAAAAGAGTACTGACAATCTATTGTTGAAAGTGATAGTGAATGGTTTGCCTGATTTAGAGAAAAGTACTGAAAGAGAACTAGATTACAAGAATCACTTGTCAGTTATTAAGAGATTTTACCAACAGGATCTAAATTTTTTGAAGAATCACAAAGAATACTTCACAGACAAATTTGAATTACTGACAACATTTTATTTATTTATGTACTCTTGCCAATTAATTGTTAAATTTGAAAAGCAAGAAAAAGCACAATACCATAGTTTAGATGGTTTGTATTTTTCTATAGAAACAGAACAGTTAAGTAAAAAGCGAAAAGCAGCTGGTGATTTTGAAAGTTATAATTATGTTAACTCTAAATCAGAAAAGTTATTCGCACATATGCATGTGCTAGCGCAGTTAAGTCACATTATTTATCCAGAACAACATCAGAACTATTTAGAATTAGAAAAAAGAAAAGATCAAAAGGTTGTTCAAGCATTGACGTATAAAGATATACGTGACTTAATAGAAGTTAAAACCATCAACCAAAGCATGTACGAGAAAGACTTGAAAGAATGGATTGAACAGTATAGTAGGCTACAAAACTTATCAATAAATTCAATGGGATTAAAAGATAAAAACTATGATGAACTCATTTCTATTCTGATTAGTCAAGTGCGTAAAGGAATGGCAGATAAGAATCAGAAGGAATTCGGAAAAAATGCTTTGGCTATTGGAAAGAAAACATTTGTTAAGCAACGTGGTAGTTTGGGGAATGTATTTAATTTAACACATGAAAGTTTTTATTTAATAGCAGCGATAGTAATAAAGGATAAACGTATTCCTTTAAATGAATTATTTGATGGGTTTGAAAAAAGAGGAATTAAATTTGATCGACACTCTAAAGTAGAGGTCTTAAGATTGTTAGAAAAAATAAATGTGATCGACAAAAAAAGTGATAGTGGTGATGCTCAATATGTTAAACCAATTCTATAATTATATAGTTAATTTACTCGTTGATTTTTTTGAAACTGAACAATTAAATATTGGAGAGCGCTTCTATTTAGCGTTTGATTCGCAAGATGACATTGATGCCTTTGCTAATGCAATCAAAGAGTATTCTAATGACAAGGAATTTAAATATGATGTTTTAAATGGAAAGGAATACAAAACTCCGGTTATTTCAATTAATGAAATTGATTTAATCTGTTCTAACACATCTGAATATGTAAGTTCAGACTTTTTAGTTACTTTAAGAAATGGTGTCAGTGAACAAGAGGGGGTATTTACCAACTCGGCTTTATTAATGATTATTTCTAAAGATTTAGATTCTATAATCGGGGGGAGTAGTGATCTTCAAAAGCAAGGAATGCCGTTAAATGCAACGTACATTGCTAACAAACTAGAGATGAAGATAGATAAATCCACTTTATCTAAGAATGATAAAATAGTTTTGAAATATAAATTGAGTAAAATACTTGATGAATTTCAAATGAACCAGTTAACATTTTTTGATTTTGAGCAAATCTTTACAATCTTAATGAAAGAAGAGTTAGAAGACAGTGATTATAAAAAGTTAGGACTTTTTAGAGATTATGAGCTTAGTACTACTTACAATAAACACGAGCAAAGGTTAAATAATAACAGTGAATACTTTGAATTAGTAAAAAAAGCGCATGGCTATGGTGATGTAAACGAAGAGTTAGCGAATAAGTTTACTGAACAGGGTGTAAAAAAACTTTCAAGTGACGAGTGGGAATCATTAACTTATGCTGAAGTTGAGAGATTCAGAAGTGAGTATGAGAATCAGAAGAAACGTAAAAAAGTTTCTTTAAATACGGTTAATGATCAAGAAGGCATCGAATTTATTGAACGTAGTGAAAGTTCAACTGCTGCTGGTAAAAGAAAAAATCACATGTTAATTTTTAATGAAAATAAAAGTGAGAAAATCCAATTTAAAATTAATGTTGATACGAGTAAAAATGTAGAACATCTAAAAAAAGAGTATATTAAAGTGACAAATAACAAAGAACATATAGAAGTGTCTATTAAAGGCAAACAGCTGGTCGTTACCCTGAGCTGTGTAGATCCAGAAGCTGAAGATTACTTTAGTTTTGAGTATTACCACGAAACTTCGAAAACATTAGGAGGTAAATACTTTGTTGCCGTTCTACCTTTTGAAAAGGAATACCTTCAAAGGTTTACTTCAAAATTTTTAGTGAACCCTAAGCGAAAACTTTTGAAATTATTACCTGAATCACTTAGTGATATTAAAATAGGTAGTTTCGGAAGTGGTAATAACAACAAAGAAGTTTTGTTAGAACAACAAAATCAAATGATTGAACTTAATTCATTAGAAGTAATAAATATTAATCTTGGTGAAGAAGTAATGCAGGCTGATGATATTATTTTTTCATTGAAAATTCGAGAAGCTATAGTCAAAATTATGCTTGATGCTAATGAATCTGTTAAAACTCCAATAGATGGTAAGAGGTTATGGAGAAAGATACGAGAGAATCAAGAAGATATTATATGGAATATTGAACAAGATGAGCTTTATATCAGTAATCAAACGTACAGTCTTAATAGCGAATACAAAAACTTCTTTGAATTTGAAAATCAGTTCATTAATTATAACTATAAAGCAGCTGTTATTAAAGCTGAACAATTAATACCAGAAGACATTGAGTTATCTGTTAACTTAAGAGAAACTTTTAGCCGATTTATAAATCATTTTATAGTGAATAAAACAATCCCAAGTTTATCAACGGTAAATTCGGATTGGAAGAGCAGAGCGAATGAATATATATCGGAGTATTTAGCAGCAATTGATGAAGTTAAAGAGAAAAATATTACAGGAAAGCCACGTGTGGATCTTTTCAAGTTAGGAACAGTTCGAACATCCACGGGGCTTTATTTAACGCCTTTCCATCCGTTGATCGTAGCTTATAAATTGAAATATTTTGAAATAGTCAAGCGAGAGAGTATTGATACGATTATTTTAGAACAGTTAATTCCCGAAAGTTTAGTTCCATTCATTTATGATTTTTATGATGCCGGTAGTGGTCAAAACATGATACTTAAACCAGATTATAGAATGGATGCTTTCGAGTGGATTGAGTATAAACCTGTGACAGAAGTGACAATTTCCGATGCAAATCAATATTTGGCTAAAGTTATTAAAGATAAACTAAAACAGTTTAATGCTCACTTTGAATATTTATTTAATTCGCACATCAAAGCGCCAATCAAGATTAATGTAATCAACATAACGAATGATCAAGAAGTCTTTAAAGGTTTACTTGAATGGATGATTCAATACATTGAAAAACATGGTGCGAATAAATTATTCCCTATAGAAATCTCATTATATTCTTATCATAAGACTGTTAGTGAGTTCGATCACTTCATCAAAATGGGCTCTGTAGATGAATTCGTAGAAAGATACCCATTAAATATTGAAAAAAGGGGTATAGATGCGGAAGTCATCTTTAACGAGCTGCAAAAAAATATTTTGTATTATAAAAACGATTTAAACTTTGTTAATAAAGATGAAGATATAAAGTATGCACATATATCCTTTTATAAGATGGATAATAAAGAATCAGATGCCTTGCATGAAATGAATAATTTATCTACTGGTTTGAGTATTGAGGGGCTAGTATCTTCATTATCTGTTAAAGATACAAATGATTGTTATGAAACAGGATTTGGTTCGAAGTATATTGATATAGATACTGAAAATAACTTATTTAAAATAACATGCAAAGTTAATGAAATGGCTGCTAATATTATTAATGGAGGGAATAACTCATATAGAGCAAACGAATCTATTTATTCTAGAACCTCTGAAGTAAATGAAAAATTACTTGAGATAATTACTGAAAATTCATTTTGGACAACTTTAGTTGATCCGACCATTGATTTATCTTATTTTAGTAATAACAGAGAAAAATTTTATGTTATTCATTATAGTGATCAATACTCAACAGGGAATAGATATGATGCAATAACAATTACAAACAAAACTAAACAATATCTAGAAGTGGTTAAAGAATTTCTTGAAAGTAAAAATGTTCAGGCTTCGGAAGAGCAGCTTAAAGATGTAGTGACTTCTTTTAATGTTTTTAACGGAGAATGGTTACTAGAGATAATCGGAAGTGCGGGACATAGGGATAGAGAAAAATTAAGTATTATTTCCGGAATTAAATACGCATTGGCACATTTAGATCATAAAAATATAACTTGGGTTCCAATATCTTTAGAAGAGATTCTACGTGTTGCTGGCTCTTCAAATCTCAGTAAAAATAACGGCGTTTTCTCAGCGAAAAACTTAGGTTCAACCGGTACGATGTCAGATGACATTCTTTTTATTGGTATAGAAGAGGGAGAAGAGAAGCTTAAACTACACTATTATCCAATAGAAGTTAAGATCGGATTTAATCCAACTACGGTCATAAGTAAAGCGAAGGAACAAATTGATAAAGTTACTGAGTTGCTTCATGATAATTTATCTAATAACGGAACCTTTACTAATCGCTTCTACAGAAACTTCTTTGCTAGATTATTAATTTCAACAGCTAATAAATTAAAGAAAGCTGATTTCTGGCCGGAGAAAAATTATCAATTAAGTGATCATGTGCTAAATTCACTAATCAACGAAAATTACGATATTAGTAGAAAATTAGAACCCATAATAGGGAAGGGTGCAGTTTTATCATTTAAGAAAGAGAGTTACATTAAAGAAAAGGAGTTAACTAACAACGTATTATATTTAACTCTATTAGAAGATGATGGATATTATGGATTGATTCAATCAATTAAAGTGCTATCTAAGAATTTAAGACAAGGTAGATCTGATTTTGTTAAGGAAGAGTTGCTATATTATAACTATAAAACAGATGTCCTTGCTGAAGAGCAGGTAATAGATGATCATGCTAAAGAGGAAAGGCATTCAAACGATCATTCCTTTGACATTGAAGAGGAGCATGTTGATTCAATAATTGATGCTGATGAATCTGATATTACGAAAGAAAAGAATAAAGAAACGATTGAAAAAGTAGTCTCACCTGAACCTATCCAAGAGGAAGACCACAGAGATCTGGAGCAAACAAGATTACTAATTGGTACTGTAGAAAATACTAATCAAAAGATTTATTGGGAATTTGGACATCGTCAATTATCAAATCGACATTTATTAATATCAGGTAAGAGTGGCCAAGGAAAAACATATTTTATGCAGTGTCTACTATTAGAAAAGGCTAAGCGGGGTATATCTAGCGTGATCATTGATTATACTGAAGGCTTTTTACCTAACCAGCTAGAACCTGAATTCACTTCATATCTTGGTGATAAGATCACAAATCGAATAGTATACAATGAGAAATTCCCCATAAATCCGTTCGCGAAAAATGTTAGAGATCTTGGAGGAATTGAACTACCAGAAATAAATGTAGATGTGGCAGAAAGAGTGAAATCTGTTTTTGAATCTGTCTACAGTTCTCTTGGTATTCAACAACTTAATGCCATTTATCAAGCCACTATGGATGGGCTTGAACGTTATGAAGAAAATATGAGTTTAAAGTATTTGGAGGTCTGTCTAGAAGAACAGGGGTCAACATATGCGAAAACTGCTTTATCTCAAATCAAACCATTGATAGACCGTGATCCCTTCCAGAGTAAAGAAACTATTAACTGGTCGGATATATTTAATGATCGCGGAGAGGTATATATAATTCAATTAACAAACTTCACTAGACAAGTTCAGTTGATTATTACAGAATTTATTCTCTGGGATTTATGGAATTACTCGCTTAAACATGGTGAAAAGAATAAGCCGCTACCAGTTATTTTAGACGAAGCGCAAAACTTAGATCATCGAGAAAATTCACCATCTGGACGTATACTAACAGAAGGCAGAAAATTTGGTTGGTCTGGTTGGTATGCAACTCAATTCTTAAAATCACAGCTTGATTCAGCGGAATTATCGAGATTACAGAATTCTGGAGAAAAAATATATTTTGCGGCACCAGATCAAGAGATCGCAAATATTGCTGCTAGTTTGGCTAATGACCGCTCTGAGAGATATGAGTGGGAGCAAAAATTGAGGAGATTGAAAAAAGGCCAGTGTATTGTAAATGGGCCGATTAGAACAGAAAATGGTGATTTATCGACAACTCAAAGTATAATAGTAAATATCTCTCCATTATCGGAGAGAATCTAATAATAGACAGACTGCTAATATGCAGTCTGTCTATTATTTATAACTACTGTCCAAGCTTTGTCTTGAATACGGTATTCAAATAAGTGAAACACTGCATTGAAATAGAGCCACTTGGGTGAAAAATAGAGCCATACGGAGCGAGGAACAGAGCCATTGTCCGCAATATTAAGAAGATTAAGATGACTTGACATCGAGCCCCTGCGGCCTGGGTTTATGCCAGAGAGCCAGCTGAACACAGGCTGGCTTGCTGATCAAGACTACCATGCCCGCCGCTCGATATAAATCTTAGCCTTACTCAAGTAATGGTAAATAGCTAGGCAAACAGTGGTACAATTGTTGGCAATCGCTGGCCATATACTTGGCAAGCCTGGTAACTATCATTGGCAATAGTCAGTCAAGTAGTAACAATGTAATCAATTTAGTCACTTAATATACTTATACGAAAGTCTTCTAATGAATTTTTTTCGGTGGATTTATTCTGTAAAATAGCCAGTCCATGGTCTATCAATCCGTTAAGGTACATAGTTAGTTCATCATCAGGAATAGATTTATTCAACTCGTTAAAAATCAGGTGTTGAAATAATAATAACTCTTCGTTTGATATAATACTCTTAGGAATTTCCCAATGATTTTCTCGAGCACTTTTATACGAAACTAAATCAAATCCTCTGAAATGCTCTATTCCTTTTGCAAGTGATAGCTTTATACAAAATGCGCGTTCAATTTCTAGTTCATTAAGAATTTTTTCTAATATTTCTTTTTTATCTCTAGATAAGTACATACGTTTTATCATTTTTCAACTCCTAATTAAATTCAAAGTAGCCATCTCTTATGATGGTATACTTTTTATTTTCATCGTAATCAAGCATATATTGTTTGTATGAATGATCTTTCATTGTGTTGATATAATCCTTAGAAATCTCGGTATCTGTTGATAAAATGATTACTTGATGACTTAGATTTTTATAATAATGATTAATTAACCTGTTTCTATGCTCGCTATCCAATCTGCCTAAAGGAGTATCAACTATTATTGGTAAATCTAAATCTGAAACCTTTGTTAATGCCCAAATAAGGGCTGATGAAATCATTTGCATTTCGCCCGCCGAACGGTCCCTAATACTTACTTCTTGTAGTTTGTCATTGTAAAGTTTGATGGAATAATCATTAACATCAAATTCAATTTTTCCAAATTCATCGTTCTTTCTGAAAATATCTAGTAATATTTCTTTAAAGGATTCTTTGATGAAATTAGCCTTAAAATTTGTAATTCGCTTAATATAAAGTCTCAATGCATCAGTTGTACGATTTAATAGGTCAATTTCTTTTTTGATTTGGTCTGTATCAATATTACTATTATTTGCACGTGTAACTTTATTTCTCAAACTTGATATGTCATCTAAGACACTTCTTCGTTTTTTGTAAACTGCTCTATACTTCGCCTCGTACTCCCCAGCTTTTTTCGTATAAACATCAATCTGGTTATTTTCTTGAGTTATATCTTCTTCCTCGGGTGCATTTGTTAGAATATTCTCGATTTTAATGATTTCCTCTGTGTAGTAATTTATGTCTTTTAAAAGTTTAGCAAGGTGGTGAGGATCTTTAACCATTATGTTATTCAACATGTTAAAATCTTTTGAGTTCAGATCGTGTAATATTTTTTCATCAGCATGACGGTCTAGGTTATGTTCTTTAGCCCATATCTCTTCTCCTAAATTTTTTAATTGCTTCAGTTGAGAATTACTTAAAGGCGGATCAATATCTTTATTTAATAATTGATTTATAAATTCATGATATGGACTTAAAGATTGTTCTCTCAATATTTGTTTCTTTTTAAATTCTTGTTCTAATTTAATTTGTTTTTGCAGTTTACTTATTTGTTTTCTCATAATAATATTTAATGCGTTTTCATTAAAGAAAGTCCTAAATTCATCAGTGAGTGTGGCTTTTTTCACCTCAAGTCCACCAAGTTTAGTTGCTAATTTCGATTTTGAGTTATTATTATTTCTAAGTTTTTCAGCTCTCTTCGTTTTTAATAGATCGAGTTTTTCAAGCACATCTGTTTTTAAATGTTCAAGGCGCTTGATTCGCTTGTCTAAATCAATTTGCTCTTCCTTTAATTTTTCTAATTTTTTATATTCAGCTTTATAGTCCTCTGCATTAGAAGCTTTAGCTAATTGTTTTAAATAAACATCTTTCAGTTCGTCCAAGTCCTTGACTAATTGATCATATGATTCCATACCGGTTATTTTTTTTATGGCATTTTTCATTTCCTCGGAATCCTGACGTAATATTAGTTCTTTAATCTCCTCGCCATCAAAGATGAAAAAGGGTGCTGCATGATAGGGGATGATTCGATCTATTTGCTTATTAAATGCCGCCATATCCGGTAATTTAACAACCTTTGGAATAGAACCATTTGCTTTGGTTACATGAATTTCACGTTCTTCAAGAGATAATGATTTATTTTTAGAAAAATGCCACGTAACGATTAATTTCCAAATCTCATTAGAATCGGTCTCGATTACTAGTGTTATTGAACATTTTCTACCACCTTCATTAAAGAAAGTATTATTAATTACATTTGAAAAAACTCTCTTATGTTCATCTTGACTAAACCCTCTTTTTCCAAATAATGCGTATAAAATGGCTTTTAAAATGGTTGTTTTTCCTGCTCCATTCAAACCACCAACTAATAATATGTTTTTATTACAGTCATCATTTAATGGGGGAGTTAATGTTAATTCTTGAGTGCCGTAAAAGGTTTTGTAATTTTCAAAAATAAGTTTATTAAAATGCATAACCTCAACCATTCTCCCTTGTGTGATATTTTATTAGACCTCTGTATTCATTTAAGCGCTTACCGCGGGTATCATTTGTGTATGTAAAATCTTTAGCTAACTTCAAAATATCTTTTCCTAGCTTTAAAGGAACTTCTTTCTCGTATAATGCTTCAGCAAGTATGTTGATTTCTTTAATTGCCATCTCTTTCATGTTGATCATCCCTTTCAAGAATTAGGTATTTATATATACTATAACCCATAATTTAGTATGAATGCAAAGACATTTTACTTGTTTTATCTATGAAAAATCCAATCCAATCTATTTAACTATTAAAGATTAAATGTTAGTGGGTTTACATTTTACTAAAACGCATAATTTGGGAACTAAATACACTTAGAATTAGCGAATCAGCCGTTAAAGCACTTGCTTAAAGACTAAAACATTCATTTTGGCAAGGTGCCAAAACAACACCAACCGATTATGCTGAACTTACCGCGGAATACAATGAGGATCCTCCAAGAGGACGTATTA
>ERZ1673961.602-NODE-602-length-13205-cov-6.245779_pt1 | contig 13205 bp, 12 predicted proteins | sample MGYA00580189_ERZ1673961 | MGnify/ENA primary metagenome ERZ1673961 (study PRJEB41334, sample SAMN05608105) | rock metagenome | biome: terrestrial subsurface; feature: shale formation; material: shale | place: USA: Pennsylvania ... | reverse complement strand
ATTCATTTCCTGTATAGGTTTTGATGTCGGAACAAACTTTAGCCGAATGGCGTGGTCCCTATGTCAATCCAGAGTAAGGGGAAATCAAAGCTATTGTTGAAATGGCTAGTCTTGACGGCCCGACACCAGAAAAAATAAAAGGAGACTACAGAGTCTCCTTTTACTTGAGAATAATGAAAGAGTCGTGATTAACCGTGGTTACGGATCCACTCATCCATTTCGGTTTTCAGATTATCGGACTTAGTACCAAAAATGGCCTGCACGCCTCCTGAAACTACAACCACACCTGCGGCGCCGAGTTTTTTTAGCTTGTCCTGATCAACTTGCTCGGTATCGGCAACGGATACGCGCAGGCGAGTGATACAGGCATCCAGGTTAGTAATGTTGGCTTTACCACCGAATGCCGCCACCAACTCACCAGCCAGTTCCGTGCCTTGCGCGGAAGATTCGTCTGCCGCTTCGTCTTCACGACCCGGCGTTTTCAGATCCAACGCTCGAATAACAAAAGTAAACACCACGTAGTACAGCACAGCATAGGCAACACCCAAACCCACCAACATTGGCATGTTCTCGGCGCGTGGCGACTGAACAACAAAGTCAATGAAACCGTTCGAGAAGGTATGACCATGTACCACACCCAGCGAATTGGTCAGCACATAAGCCAGACCAGCCAACACCGCGTGAATACCGTACAGAACCGGCGCGATGAACAGGAACGAAAACTCGATAGGTTCAGTAATACCAGTCAGGAATGAAGTCAGCGCCGCTGACGCCATGATACCCATCACTTTGGCGCGGTTCTCTGGTTTGGCACAGTGCGCAATAGCAAACGCGGCAGCCGGCAGACCAAACATTTTGAACAGATAACCACCCGCAAGCTGACCAAAACCATTCCCCGCAGCGCGAGATGCATCGTCCGCCGTCAGGAAACACGTCATGATGCCATGTACGGTTTCACCTGCACCGTTGACACACGTGCCCGCTTCATAGAAGAAAGGAACATTCCAGATGTGATGGAGACCAAATGGGATAAGAGAACGTTCAACCACACCGTAAATACCAAACGCCAGAACCGGGTTCTGATGTGCAGCCCAATCTGAGAATGTCGCGATAGCAGCGCCGATAGGTGGCCAGATAAAAGAAAGAATGACACCCAGAACAATCGACAGGAAACCCGTAATAATCGGCACGGCGCGTTTACCTGCGAAGAAACCGAGATACTCGGGTAATTGAATTTTATAGAAACGGTTAAATGCCCAGGCAGCGACGCCACCAGCAAGGATACCGCCCAGCACACCCGTATCGATTTTCTCGACACCCATCGCCATCGCCATCACTTTCAGTGTCGCGACCATGATGCCGTAACCTACGATGGCGGAAAGTCCGGATACACCGTCGTTATTGGTGAAACCTAATGCTACACCGACGGCAAACAGCAATGCCATCTGCCCAAATACCGAGCCGCCCGCTTGCTCCATCAAATTCGAAACAATGTCCGGCAGCCAGCTGAAATTGGCAGCACCGACCCCAAGCAAAATACCCGCAACTGGGAGCACCGATACTGGAAGCATCAGCGCCTTACCAACTTTTTGCAGGTTAGCAAAAGCGTTCTTAAACATGTTTATGCTCCTGATTAACTTATTGGAATAAATGGGTTCTAACGGCATACCCCCGTAGCCTAAATGTTAGCACCCAATAGAAATGTAACCACTCGGGGATTATATTTTTCGTCTCTAAATATAGTTTGATAACACTCAAACTTTATTCACTATGCCGAGCATTTGTTACAGAAATCTCTACCAGGTCTATTTAGGCGACGATATTAGGTTTAAAAGATGCGGAATAAGGACAATGGAATACAGGGGACATTCCTATTTAGGAACGAGAGTAGCAGGGGCATAAAAAAGCCCGCATAAAATGCGGGCTTTTCATTCATTAGTGCTCTAGCCTTGTTCGTGCTCGGGTTTCATGCAGAGGCTCAACGTCATACATGTAGAGTTGAATGGCCGAATAGGCCGCATACAAACCCAGTGTGGCACAGAAAAAAACAATCTTCTCTTTTTCGCGAGATAGGTAAGTCGACAAATCCTTAGGCTTTATCCACTGACCACTGTCGACTCGCAGCAGATATTTTCCCAGAGACTTCCCTATCAGGTTAAAACAGATAGCACCGAAACCGAGATATATGCCGATAAAGACCAACAGCATCAGCAGTACAATCAGTAACAGGACAGGCAACGCCATCGTATCGTTTAGCGATAAACCTCCAGTTTTTTCACTGAAGAACCCTGTTACGACTGCCAGCAGAACCGTCACCACCACCTGAGTGAACATCTTCGCCACCATGGCATCGATGATAAAGGCACCAGTTCTTCTGAATTTGTCCCCAATACTCATTACTTACCAAGCAGAGAGTTGATTTGAGCTTTGTAACCTGCAGCTTCAGCGCCGTAGATTGCCTGGATACCAGTGTCGCCAACTTTAACCAGACCGCGAGCACCCAGCTCTTGAGTCCAGTAATCGTTACCTTTCACTTGTGCACCATCTTTAACAGTGATACGCAGACGAGTGATACATGCATCTACATCAACGATGTTTTCTGCGCCACCCAGAGCTTCGATCATGTCTTTTGCTTTCTGGTTGTCACCTGCTGAACCGCTTTTCGCTGCGTGGTAATCTTTCTTAGATACTACCGCTACTGCGCTGCCTTTACGACCTGGAGTTTTCACGTCGAACTTGATGATGAACCAACGGAATACGAAGAAGTAAATGAATGCGTAAGCGATACCCACTAGAGGGATGAAGTACCAGTGGTTTTCCACACCGGTTAGGCCTGGAAGCATACCGAACAGGGTAAAGTCGATGAAGCCGCCACTGAATGTCATACCAACTTTAACGTTCAGCATATCCATCAGCATGAATGACAGACCAGCTAGAGGAACGTGAATCGCGTAGTAAAGTGCTGGAGCCAGGAACAGGAATGTGAATTCGATTGGCTCAGTAATACCAGTCAGGAATGCAGTCAGAGCAACAGAGAACAACAGACCACCTGCCGCTTTCTTGTTCTCATCATCAGCCAGTGTGTACATCGCGTACGCAGCTGCTGGCAGACCGAACATCATGAATGGGAATTTACCAGTCATGAAGTTAGTTGAAGTGAATTGCGAGAAGTCACCCGTTGCCAGAGAAGCAAAGAAGATGTTCTGAGTACCTTTAACCACTTCACCAGCGATTTGAGCAGTACCACCGATCTCTGTCTGCCATAGTGGCAGGTAGAATACGTGGTGCAGACCAACAGGAATCAGAGAACGTTCGATGATACCGAAGATCAGAGACGCAATGTAACCGTGACCAGATGCAGTCATTTCACCCAGAGCAGCACCGATTGCACCGAATGCAGCACCGAAGAAAGGCCAGATGAAAGTCAGTACGATACCGTAGAACAGCGCAGCAAATGCACTGATGATCGGAACGAAACGCGCGCCACCAAAGAAGCCTAGGTAATCAGGCAGTTTTGCGTCGTGGTATTTATTGTGAAGAACAACAGTAACTGCACCTGCAATCAGACCACCAAATACACCCATACTCAGAGTGTTGGAGATACCCAGCATATCTGCCAGTACGCCCGGGTATTCGCTACCCATCAGTACTACAGTGTTGGTATCCAGGTTGATCATGCTTGCTACAACCAGAGTCTTAGCAATCGCCACGTTCATTACTAGGTAAGAAATCAGCGCTGCCAGTGCCGCAGCACCTTTCTCTGCACGAGCGAAACCTACAGCAATCGCCAGAGCGAACATAACAGGAAGGTTAGCGAATACGATACCGCCCGCTGCTGTCATAATTTGTAGGAAGCTGTTCAGAACAGTTCCGTCTTGAAGCACACCGATGTTGTACGCTTCGATCATTGTAGGGTTGGTAAAGCTCCCCCCGATACCCAGCATGATACCCGCTGCAGGCAGCAGTGCGATGGGTAACATAATGGATTGTGAAAGTTTACTAAAGAAACCTTTCATACATTTATGCTCCTGATAAAGTTATTAGAATTGTTGAGTTCTGACGGCACACCCCCGTAGCCATAGTGTCAGTGCTCAATGAAAATGTAACACAATATGCATTATATTTTTCGGCTCTAAATATATATTGATGCCCCTCAAGCTTTCTAGTTTGGAATGAAATTTAGTTTCAAAGTAATAGACAGATCACAATCCCCCGGCTCCTTTGAAATCCTTTACATTTCATCTATCTATCTGTTTTTATTGATATAAAAATTACTAAACATTAATTTTGCTTAGTGAATAAATTCGATCGCATTGTTATTTTTCGTAACAAAATTACATAAGGATGAATTTGAGCCACATTTTCAACATTTTTCGTAAACAAGCGCAATTTTTAGCTTACTCAGAATAAATAATAGAAAAAAAGAGAGCTCACGCTCTCTTTTTAGCCAAAGTTTTCTTTCTATCGCAAAAAAAGATTGTGGTAGTTTTGGGTGGTTTTTTCAGCAACTTCGCTTAATGAAACCCCTTTCAGTTGCGATATATATGCAGCAACCTCGACCACATAGGCTGGCTGATTCTGTTTTCCTCGGTGCGGAACCGGGGCAAGATACGGAGAATCCGTTTCGATCAACAGGCGATCCAACGGCAGTTGTTTCACCACGTCTTTCAGCTCTGTGGCTTGACGAAACGTCACGATCCCAGAGATCGAGATGTAAAAGCCAAGATCCATCGCCGCTTGTGCAAAAGGCAGATCTTCCGTAAAACAGTGAATCACGCCACCACATTGATCTGCACCACCTCTACGCAACATGTCCAGGGTATCTTGACGCGCATTGCGGGTATGGATAATCAATGGTTTGTTGAGTGCAACCGCGGTGTCTATCTGCTGAGAAAAACGCAGCTTCTGAAGTTCTGCCGTTTCCGGTTGGTAGTGGTAGTCCAAGCCAGTTTCACCAATCGCGACTACTTTCGGGTGCTTGGCGTACTCGTGAAAACGATCCAGTTCAAAATCGCTCTCCACATCCAGCGGATGCACGCCACAAGAAGCGTGAACATTATCAAACGGAGTGATCATCTCCAGCATGTCCGGGAATGAGTCTAACGTCACACCTACAGACAGCAGCTGCTTCACGTTAGCCTGACGTGCTTTTTCAATCACATCTTCAATGCCGTTGTGTAAATCCTGATAATCGAGTTTGTTCAGGTGACAGTGTGAATCTACAAACATGCTTCCTCATTAAATTTCAGTAACCAATCGGTGATCATCAGCTCGCCATTCAGTCCGCTGAAAACGCGCAGTTGTTCAGACAGTTTAGCCAATGCTTCGGTCTGCTGCTGCAAAAGCGCGAAGCTGCAAGCCTTGGCGACGGCCAGGCAACCTGGCGTCATATGGTTTTGTGCCAGACTAAAGTGCGCTTTCTGGGCATCCGTCATCAGATACCACAACCAGTTTAAGCGGCTCTGCGGCTCACTGGCCGCGAGTTTGGCACATTCTAGTTGGCTGAGTATGTCGCCTTGAATTGCCTGAATAAACCTCGCTTCCAGTTCCTGATATTGTTTCATACCACCGGACGCAATGAATTCTCGGGTCAGCAGCGGCGCATTGCCATGAATGTGTGAAGCAAACGCGGGCACATCCTGTTGCAGTTCTCCCGCCAACCACTCCGCTACCAACGATGCAGACGGTTCTGCCACTGTGATTTGCTGGCAGCGGCTGACAATCGTCGGCAACAAATGATTGATACGTGAGGTCAGCAGCACAAAAACACACTTTTCTGCCGGCTCTTCCAATGTTTTCAGCAATGCGTTCGCCGCCGATTCATTCATCGCTTCAGCGGGCTCAATCACAATCAGGCGATAACCTGACAACTGTGAGGATTCCTGCGCCAAGCGATTACATTGACGAATCTGGTCAACACTGATGGTTCGCCCCTCTTTTTCCGGGCGAACAAGATGATAGTCAGGATGACTCCCCGACTGCATCAGATCGCAGCCGTGACAAAAGCCGCAGGGCTCACTGCTGTGGGTCTGACACATCAGTGCGCGGGCAAATTGCTCCGCCATTTGAAATGTGCCAAGTCCGGCTGGCGCTGAAATCAGAGTGGTCGAAGCAAAGCTCTGCTCATTCAGACGCTGCTTCCAGCTTTGCCAAGCGTCCACTAACCAAGGATAGATGTGTTGCATGGTGATTCCTTAAGCGCTCTGCAACCAGTTTTCCAGAGCATGCTTGATATCGTGCGTAACCTGCTCAATGGTCTGCTCTGCATTGATGGTCACCACGGAGTCATCAGCGGCGGCCAATTCCAAATAACGCTCACGAGTACGCTCAAAAAAACTGATGTCCATCTTTTCGATGCGATCGAGTTCACCACGGCCACGGGCACGTTCCAAGCCGACTTTCGGATCGATATCCAGATAGAGTGTAAAATCGGGCTTAAATGCGCCGAGTGTGGTTTGTTTGAGGCTTTGCATGGTTTCACGTGCGATCTGGCGACCACCGCCTTGATAAGCCTGAGAAGACATGTCATGGCGGTCACCCACCACCCACTGTCCCTGTTTTAACGCAGGTTTTATCACGTTCTCGACCAATTGAACGCGCGCCGCATACATCAGCAGCAGTTCGGTCATATCCTGCAGAACTTCACCTTCATGCTCTTCTTTCACCAGCGCGCGCATTTTTTCTGCCAGCACTGTGCCGCCCGGCTCACGCGTGCGTGTGATGTTCTCAATGCCATGGGCATGGAGTGTCTCAACGACCGCTTGAATAGCCGTACTCTTACCTGCGCCCTCAAGGCCTTCTACTACGATATATTTTGAATTCATTACTGTTGTCTGAGCTGTTTTAAGTAAGCGCGTACCGCGCGGTTATGTTCTGTAAGATTCTTTGAAAACACATGACCACCGTTTCCACTGGCGACGAAATAAAGATACGCGCTCTGCTCTGGGTTCAATGCGGCGCGAATCGACGCTTCGCCAGGCATCGCAATCGGCGTTGGCGGCAATCCATTGATCACGTAGGTGTTGTACGGTGTTGGTGCACGCAGATCCTTTTTACGAATGTTGCCGTCGTAATTATCGCCCATACCGTAAATCACGGTTGGATCTGTCTGCAGGCGCATTCTTTTATTGAGGCGATTGACGAACACCGACGCAATGCGTTCACGTTCCGATTCCACCGCGGTCTCTTTCTCAATGATTGAAGCCAGAATCAGTGCTTGGTATGGGGACGTCAACGGCAGATTTTCCTGACGGGTTTCCCAAGCACTATTGAGAATGCCTTCCAACTTGCGGTGGGCACGCTTGAGAATATCGAGATCGCTGACCCCTTTAGTGAAATGATAGGTTTCCGCCAGAAACAGCCCTTCGAGTTTTGACTGCTCAATGCCCAATTGTTTGGCAATGTCCGCTTCCGAACTTTCGGTTAACGTATGCTTGAGCTGTTCATTTTGTTCAAGGATCGCCATCCATTCGCTAAAGCGGCTGCCTTCTACAAACGTAATCGCGAACTGATGCTCTTTGCCCGAAACCAACAATTTCAGCGCTTGTGCCAGCTTCATATCAGGCATCAGCTGATAAGTACCCGCTTTAATCTGTGTCAGTTCCGGATGGAAACGACGAACCAGTTTTTCAGCAAACTGAGAGTCTATCCAGCCATGTTTGGTCATGAGGGACAGTGCGCCATTGAGGCTAGTGCCTGACGGGATCGTCACCAGTTGTTCGCTTTGAATATCGAGAGGTTGTGACAAGTAAACATCCACTTGTTTAGTCACATAGAAGTACCCCACGGCTGCCAGAGCCAATAAGGTAAATAGCAGTGAAACGAGTTTTTTAATCACGAATTAAAGCTCTCCTGAAATCGTCGTGTGTAAAAACCGATGGAATAGTGCTGCCCGGCAAGCGCCGTTACCGGTGCGACTTCCATAATCGCATTAGAAATAAATACTTCGTCGGCATTGTCGAGATGGTCGAGCTCAAACTCACCAATCACCACTTTCAAACCGAACTTCGGAGCATCCTGAATAATAAGCCGCCGCGCAATACCAGACACGCCGGCATTATCGAGACTCGGCGTATACAACGTTTCCCCTTTTATCCAGAACAAGTTTGCCATGGTGGTTTCCACTAGATGGCCGTGAATATCCAGACAAACACCATCAGCAAACCCTGCTCTGTCCATTTCCCCTTTCAACAATACCTGCTCCAGACGGTTGTTGTGTTTGTGTCCGGCCAATAATGGATTGATACCCATACGATGGTGACACACGCCAAGGTGAAGTCCGTGTTGCTGCCAATCAGCATAGTGACCAGGGAAAGCAAAGTTGCTAATAGTAACATTGGGCTGAGTTAAATGCGCGGGACTGTAACCACGTCCGCCTTCACCTCGGCTGATGTGCAATTTAAGACCAGCTCTTTCGTCACCCAGGATTGCAGCGTCCAGCCAGGAACGAATTTGTGCCCAGTCAGGCAGAGGAATGTCTAACAGATTCAGGCAGGCTTCCATGCGCTCAATATGATATGGCCAATGCTGAATGTCGCTCTGCTTAGTCAGGATGGTGGTAAAGCAACCATCACCATATTGGAAAGAGCGGTCTGCGATTGCGACCGTGTCACGGGGTTCACCGTTGTGCCAGAACATTTTTCTTCTCCCTGAAAAAAGAAACGGCTTAATGCTAAGCATCAAGCCGTTTCAACTCAAGTAAAGTTCAATGAAAGTGCGGTGATTATACGCGCTTGAAGATCAGTGAACCGTTTGTGCCACCAAAGCCAAACGAGTTACACATCGCGTATTCCATGCCTTCCACTTTACGTGCTGTGTGCGGAACCAGATCCACGCCCAGACCTTCTTCTGGATTATCCAGGTTGATGGTTGGCGGAACGATTTGGTCGACCAGCGACAACACCGTAATGATAGCTTCAACCGAACCGGCGGCACCCAATAGGTGACCCGTCATTGATTTGGTAGAAGAGATCAGAACTTGTTTTGCACCGTCTTCGCCCAGAGCGCGTTTGATACCTTTCACTTCCGCTACGTCACCCGCTGGAGTAGACGTACCGTGCGCGTTCACGTAGCCGATTTGAGTACCTGCTACTGCTGCATCACGCATCGCTGCTTCCATTGCCAGTGCGCCACCCGAACCATCTTCACTTGGTGAAGTCATGTGGTAAGCGTCACCAGACATACCGAAGCCTACGATTTCTGCGTAGATTTTCGCGCCACGCGCTTTCGCGTGTTCGTATTCTTCCAGAACCATCACGCCTGCACCGTCACCCAAAACAAAACCATCACGGTCTTTGTCCCATGGACGAGAAGCTTTTGTTGGCTCATCATTGCGTGTAGACAGTGCTTTCGCCGCACCAAAGCCAGCCATACCCAGAGGGGTTGACGCTTTTTCGCTACCGCCTGCAACCATCGCTTCCGCATCACCGTATGCAATCATACGAGCTGCGTGACCGATGTTGTGTAAACCTGTAGTACATGCAGTTGAAATCGCGATGTTAGGACCACGAAGACCACGCATGATAGATAGGTTACCCGCAACCATGTTCACGATGGTTGAAGGTACGAAGAACGGGCTCACTTTACGTGGACCTTTCTCCATAAGCGCCTGATGACCTGTTTCGATCAAATCAAGACCACCGATACCAGAGCCGATTGCAACACCGACGCGTGGAGCGTTTTCTTCAGTGATTACCAGACCAGAATCGTCTAGCGCTTGGATACCCGCCGCAATACCGTACTGGATAAACAAATCCATTTTACGGGCATCTTTTTTAGACATGTACTCTTCGCAGTTAAAATCTTTTACCAGACCTGCGAAACGAGTTGAGAAATTTGTTGTATCAAAGTGTTCGATATTCACGATACCACTTTGACCAGCTAGCAGGGCTTTCCAAGAAGATTCTACAGTGTTGCCTACCGGTGACAACATACCCATGCCAGTGACAACGACACGACGCTTGGACACGATCATATTCTCCGGAAATGAAAATTCTATGAGAGATTATAGATGAGTGAGAAAAACTCAGGCGGCCAGAGGGCCGCCTGGGGAGAGACATTACTGAGCGCTGTTTACGTAATCGATCGCAGCTTGAACAGTAGTGATTTTCTCTGCTTCTTCATCAGGAATCTCAGTGTCGAATTCTTCTTCCAGAGCCATAACAAGCTCAACAGTGTCCAGAGAATCCGCACCTAGGTCTTCAACGAAAGAAGCTTCGTTTTTAACTTCTGCTTCGTCTACGCCTAGCTGTTCAACGATGATTTTCTTTACGCGTTCTTCGATGTTGCTCATTTTTCTTTTCCTTTACAGATTTCGCCTAATGCGATGATTCCGTAGTTTATTCGAACTAGTGAAAGTTGCAAGGGGGACCTTGCTGGTCAAACCACAAATTTGGCGATTTTAACCGAAATTCACACCATTTTTGACATATATCATGCACAAATCTTGCGCATTTCACTGACAAGTTTTGGACGAAGTCAACATTTTACTAAACCAGTTTCGTTCATTTCGCCCCAAACTTGGCCTTAAACCATGTACATTCCGCCGTTAACGTGCAGAGTTTCACCAGTAATGTACGCTGCTTCCGGAGATGCCAGGAATGCAACCGCGGATGCGATTTCACGTGGATCCCCCAAACGACCTGCTGGCACTTGTGCTAGTGTAGCAGTACGTTGGTCGTCATTCAGCGCTTTTGTCATATCCGTTTCGATGAAACCTGGTGCAACTGTGTTCACAGTCACGCCACGAGATGCAACTTCACGCGCCATTGACTTGGTAAAGCCAATTACGCCCGCTTTTGCTGCTGCGTAGTTCGTTTGACCAGCGTTGCCCATTGTACCGACAACAGAACCAACGTTGATGATACGACCTTGACGTTTTTTCATCATGCCACGTAGTACAGCTTTAGACAGACGGAAGATAGACGTCAAGTTAGTATCCAGGATATCGGTCCATTCGTCATCTTTCATGCGCATTAGCAGGTTATCACGAGTGATACCTGCGTTGTTCACCAGAATATCGATGCCGCCAAATTCGTCGTTGATGCTTTTCAGCACAGACTCGATAGAGTCTACGTCTGTCACGTTCAACGCCAAACCTTTACCGTTATCGCCTAGGTACGCGCTGATTGCATCTGCACCGCTTTCACTGGTTGCCGTACCGATTACTGTGGCACCACGTTCAACCAATAGTTCCGCGATCGCTTTACCGATACCACGGCTTGCGCCAGTTACCAGGGCAACTTTGCCTTCCAGGTTCATGAAATTACTCATGTTTATTTCCTATTCTTACTTAACCGCTTCCAGTGAAGCGATGTCGTTCACTGCAGCTGCGTCTAGCGTTTTCACAATACGTTTAGTCAGACCAGTCAACACCTTGCCTGGGCCAACTTCAATCAGTTTTTCAATGCCTTGTTCTGCCATCTTCTCAACGCCTTCGGTCCAGCGAACTGGGCTGTGCAATTGACGAACCAACGCATCTTTGATTTTCGCTGGATCAGTTTCAGCGACTACATCAACGTTGTTGATAACAGGAATTTGTGGAGTGTTGAATGTCAGCGCTTCTAGCGCAACAGCCAATTTTTCAGCCGCTGGTTTCATCAGAGCACAATGTGAAGGTACAGAAACTGGCAGAGGCAGAGCACGTTTAGCGCCCGCTTCTTTACACAGTGCGCCAGCGCGTTCTACCGCATCTTTCTGGCCTGCGATAACCACCTGACCTGGTGAGTTAAAGTTCACAGGAGACACTACATCACCTTGCGCTGCTTCTTCACACGCTTTGGCAATAGCCGCATCATCCAGACCGATGATCGCGTACATTGCGCCTGTCCCTGCTGGTACGGCTTCTTGCATCAGTTGACCACGCAGTTCAACCAGTTTGATCGCAGCTTTAAAATCAATCACACCAGCACAAACCAGTGCTGAGTATTCACCCAGGCTGTGGCCTGCCAGCACTTCTGGCTGCTCCAGGCCCAGCTCCTGCCATACACGCCAGATAGCAACAGAAGACGCCAGCAGTGCAGGTTGAGTACGGAAAGTCTGGTTGAGATCTTCTGCAGGACCATTCTGAACCAGAGCCCAGAGATCGTAACCCAGTGCGTCAGACGCTTCTGCAAAAGTTTGTTTAACTACATCATACTGTTCGCCAAGCTCGGCAAGCATACCAACTGCCTGAGAACCCTGACCTGGAAATACGATAGCAAACTTGCTCATTGTTTTTTTCCTTAACTAAGAATGAATAAGGAGTCTCGCGACTCCTTAAAGTCTAATTTATTATTGAGCGGGCGTTAGAACTTGACTAACGCAGAACCCCAGGTGAAACCACCACCAAAGGCTTCTAAAAGCAGAGTCTGACCACGTTTGATACGGCCATCACGTACCGCTTCATCCAGTGCCGTTGGCACCGTCGCAGCGGAAGTATTACCATGACGGTCAAGCGTGATCACCACTTGATCCAGCGACATTGATAGCTTTTTCGCTGTCGCAGAAATAATTCGGTAGTTCGCCTGATGTGGCACCAACCAGTCTAGTTCAGACTTATGCATGTTGTTGGCAGCCAGAGTGTCTTTGACCAGTTTTGAAAGCTGAGTCACAGCTACTTTGAATACTTCGTTGCCTGCCATGTACAACCATTTGTCGACATCACCACCGCGCTCTGGCACTTCCAGGCTCAGTAGATCGCCGAATTCGCCATCGGCGTAAATGTGGGTCGACAAAATACCTGGCTCTTCACTGGCACCAACCACCACGGCACCCGCACCATCACCAAAAAGAATGATAGTGGAACGATCCGTCGGGTCACAGGTTTTTGACAACGCATCAGAACCAATGACCAGCACGTTTTTGCACATGCCGGATTTGATATGCTGATCAGCCACCGACAAACCGTACATAAAGCCGGAACATGCCGCTGCAAGATCAAACGCCGGACAGCCTTTGATGCCCAGTTTCGCTTGAACCTGACAGGCTGAAGATGGAAACGTATGGCTGCTACTGGTTGTGGCAAGAATGATTAAGTCGATGTCGTTTTTATCAATGCCCGCCATTTCAATGGCGTTTTGCGCAGCATAAAAGCCCATATCGGCTACGGTTTCATTTTCTGCGGCAATACGACGCTCACGAATACCGGTGCGCGTGACAATCCACTCATCACTTGTATCTACCATTTTCTCCAAATCTGCGTTAGTACGCACCTGAGATGGCAGGTA
>ERZ1673961.600-NODE-600-length-13245-cov-17.548446_pt1 | contig 13245 bp, 11 predicted proteins | sample MGYA00580189_ERZ1673961 | MGnify/ENA primary metagenome ERZ1673961 (study PRJEB41334, sample SAMN05608105) | rock metagenome | biome: terrestrial subsurface; feature: shale formation; material: shale | place: USA: Pennsylvania ... | reverse complement strand
ACCCTAAAGTGGATAGGGCTCCAATGGCACCGAAGAACGGAGATAATGAGAACAGCGTGATGAGGGCAGTGACAAGTTTAATGATTTGTAGAAGAAGGGAAGTCATGAGTTATTGCGGAGTGATGGCTATCTCGTTGTAGGAGTCCATATCGACATAGGCCAGAAAGTTATTCTCCCATAGGCGATACAGCTCTTTCGCATCACGGCTACCTTGCATTGGTAGCCAGCCACGATAGGCCACAAAGAACTGTCCAACCCGAAAATCAAAATCCAAGTTGCGCTCTAGCTCTGGATAGTAATTCCCCATATAAGCAAAGTCGGTGATGTACTCAATGCTCCATTCCCCTGTTGAGGTTTGGCAAATCGCCATCTCAACCGGATGGAAGCCGCCTTCTTCCGCGCTGTATGTTTTATCACGAAAGTTAAACACCAGATAACGGCTGGTGGTCAGTGCTTCATTACTCAGTAAATGAGTGGTGAGTTGCTCACTTAACAGCTTATGCAGTTTCTTTGACACAGGTAGTAGTGATGCTGTGAAGTTTAATTTGGACATAGTGAGTCCTCCTTGTTTCAGGATTCAAATAAGAAATGAGAGATTAGGATTTAGTTGAACGTGCCGACCATTGTCAGTTGCACGTCATCAAAGACGTTTCTGGAAAGGTGGCGAGCAAAGGCTTTCATCCATACCGAGAGCAGTTCTTGTACCTCTGGGTGAGATAAATCCGTGCTCCCTACATCGGGTTGATAGCACCAGCGATTAGCAAGGTGAAAGTACAACTCAGGTTCAACGGTTGTGCTGTTGTCATCGGGATAAGAGAAGCTGGCAAAGAACACCACCAGCCAAGGGCTTGAGGCTGACTCACGTTTAAACTGTACCTCTATCGGATGCAAACCTTGTCTATGTCGGTAGTAACTCATTTGGCGGCAGTTCAACACGAGTCGTTCAGCATTCTCTGGGAGAGTGTACCGATTAAGAAGTGGTTCTAATGACGCATGTAAAGAGTCATCAATGCACAGTTCTCCATAATGTTGTTCAATCATAACCATCCCCTTTCAGCGAATGAGGTGCAGGTATCGCCTGTCACGATATGGTCGAGAACGCGGACATCCACCAGTGCTAAAGCGTCTTTGAGTCTTTCGGTTATGCGTCTATCAGCTTGAGAAGGCGTTGAGTCTCCAGATGGATGGTTGTGCGCAAATATCACCGCTGAGGCATTGACTTCCAACACCACTTTCACCACTTCACGTGGATAGACGCTGGCCGCATCCACCGTTCCTTGAAATAGCTCTTTAAACTCAATCAGTCGGTTTTGGTTATCCAGTAGCAATAAGGCAAACACTTCACGCTCATAGCTGCCTAGCTTACAGCGCACATATTCTTTGGTGGCATCAGGATTGGTGAGGGCATCTCCACGCACGTAGCGCGTAGCCAGTATCTCAGCCGCATGCTCTAGGATTTCATTTTCCTGATAGCGTTGCTGCTTTTGGTAATCGGAAGTTTTGGGATTCATTTAGGCTCCTGTCGGAATCAATAGTGGGTATTCACATTGATGACATATGCCTGAATATTTTTGGATTGAGGTTATGGGAAAGGATGAATGGAGTATTGGGTGTGATCAGTTTTTATATTTTAAGATTAAAAAGTTAAGTTGAAATGAAATTTTTAATCGAAGTCATAAATTCCTGATAGAATGCAGTCTTAAAGAAGTCTTACCGATATGGATAGGAAGACATGATTAAATGCAACCTTGCCCGCATGATGGGTGAGAGAAAACTGAAAATTTCAGATGTCATTCGTGAAACTGGTTTGAGCCGAAACACTGTGACACTTCTGTATAAAGAAACAGCACAAAAAGTGGACCTAGAAGCCATCGATAAACTGTGTGTTCTATTTAACTGTCAGGTTGGTGAACTCTTTGAACAGTCACCAGAACATAATCAATAAAAATAACGACGAAGGACTGATATGAGTTTCACTGAAGATTCTAGAGTAAAAATACCGACGATCTTACATTTGATGCGGTTAGGGTATAAGTACCTGTCGCTTAAAGGTGCTTCTTGGGATAAAGATACCAATATCTTTCCAGACCTTTTTTCCACTGCGATAAGTCGTATTAACCCAGAACTTACATCTGATGATGTTGCCCGTCTGCTTGACGACGTGAAACTCTCTTTAGATAACGAAGACTTAGGTCGAGCTTTTTTCAATAAATTGAAAGCTCGATCTGGTATCAGGCTGATCGATTTTGAGAATTTTTCAAACAACAGCTTTCATGTTGTTACTGAACTAACCTATAAGAACGGAGACGATGAATTTCGTCCTGATATCATCTTGTTAATCAACGGCATGCCGCTAGTGTTTATTGAGGTGAAAAAACCGAACAATCGTGATGGCATCATTGCGGAAAGAGATCGCATCAATAAGCGATTTCAAAATCCTAAGTTTAGACGTTTTGCGAACATCACTCAGTTCATGATTTTTTCCAATAACATGGAATATGTAGATGGTGATCCAGAGCCAGTGCAAGGAGCTTTTTACGCGAGTAGTTCATACAGTAAACCGGTGTTCAACTACTTTCGAGAAGAGGAGGTTTTAAATCTTACAGCACTATTATCCTCATTGGCTGAAGAGGATGAGCTGAAAGTTCTTAAAGATAATAACTTAGAGGTGATTCGTAGTAACCCTGAGTTTATGAGTAACAAAGAGACAAGCCGTCCAACAAACCGCATTTGTACATCTTTGTTAAGTCGAGAGCGACTAGCGTTTATTCTGCGTTACGCATTGGTGTATGTTTCTGAGAGCGAAGGGCTGCAAAAGCATATCATGCGTTACCCTCAGATGTTCGCAACCAAAGCTATTGAACGTAAGCTCAATGATAATGTTCGTAAAGGAATTATCTGGCATACACAGGGTAGTGGTAAGACAGCGTTAACTTATTACAATGTTGGCTTCTTAACGGACTACTTCCAAAAGAAAGAAATCATTCCGAAGTTCTATTTCATTGTAGATAGACTGGATTTGCTACAACAAGCGCAACGAGAGTTCACAGCTCGCGGACTCGTTGTTCATACGATAAATTCTCGTGAAGCATTTACTCGTGATATCAAAACCACAAAAGTGATCCACAATGATTCAGGGAAAGCGGAGATAACTGTAGTCAATATTCACAAGTTTAAAGACGATCCTGATGTCGTATCGACTCAGGATTATAATGTGACCATTCAGCGAGTTTACTTTTTGGATGAAGTTCATCGTAGCTACAATCCGAAAGGTAGTTTCCTCGCAAACCTGACTCAATCCGATACCAACGCAATCCAAATTGGTCTGACCGGTACGCCTTTGCTTGGTGAAGACTATAATTCACGAGTTCTATTTGGCGACTACATTCACAAATATTATTACAATGCCTCTATCGCAGACGGCTATACCTTGCGTTTGATCCGAGAAGAAATTGCGACTAATTACAAAATGACACTTCAGCAGGCTCTTGAAGAAGCAGAAGTGAAAATGGGTGATGTAGACCGCAAAGAAATTTACGCCCATTCAAGCTTTGTTGAGCCTATGTTGGATTATATTGTTTCAGACTTTGAAAAGAGTCGAGGAGCGCTAAATGATACAACCATAGGTGGTATGATCATCTGTGACAGTTCAGATCAAGCCAAGAAAATGTACGAAGTGTTTAACGCTGTTTACGCTTCAAAACCTCTTACAAAAGACTACAGTTCAGAAGGTACCGTTCTAGATGAGACTTTGCAAGTCGCTGAGCCCACACCTGGCTATGTTGCATCAACACAAATGGAATCAGCGAAACAAGCGCATAAAGTAAAAAATGCTGCGCTCATTCTGCATGATGCAGGAACCAAGCAGGAGCGTAAAGATTGGGTTGAAGATTTCAAAGCAGGGAAAATTGATCTGCTGTTTGTCTACAACATGCTACTCACCGGTTTTGATGCTAAACGCTTGAAGAAGCTCTATCTTGGACGTGTTATTCGTAAGCATAACTTACTGCAAGCGTTAACCCGTGTTAATCGTACTTACAAAGATTTTCGTTATGGCTATGTAGTTGACTTTGCAGACATTCGTAAAGAGTTTGATGCGACTAATAAAGCTTATTTTGACGAGTTACAGTCGGAGCTGGGGGATGAATTTGAAAGCTACTCCAAACTCTTCAAATCGCAAGAAGAGATTAGGCAAGAGATAGAACACATTAAAGATGTGTTGTTCCGATTTGATATCGATAACATGGAGACTTTCTGCGATCAAATTAGCCAGATACAAGACAGAGAAACTGTTTTAGCACTTAAAAATGCACTGGCTGATGCAAGAAGCCTATACAACCTTATTCGTTTACAGGGTGAATATGACTTCTTGGATGAACTCGATTTCGCCAAGCTGAACGTATTGTATCGAGAAACCAGTAATCATTTGGATTTGCTCAATCTCAAACAAGATTTAGATCAAGGAATGGATACTACTCATCTACTTCACCGAGCATTGGAAGATGTGATTTTCAAGTTCGTCAAAATTGGTGAAGAAGAGCTTGTTCTAGCTGACCAGTTAAAAAATACGTTGCGCCAGACCCGTGAAGCGTTGGCAAGCAATTTTGACCAACAAGATCCAAAGTTTATCAATCTGAAAGATGAGCTGGAACGCTTGTTTAAGAAAAAGAATCTTAGCGAAGTGACACAAGATGAAATGGTTGCCAACATCGATGCGTTAAATAAAATTCATCAACGTGTGAAAGAGCTGAATCGACAAAACAACCAACTACGTCAGAAGTACCTCGGTGATACTAAGTATGCACGTCTGCATAAACGTTTACACGAGCGTCAACAAGAACGACGCGATATTACAGACTCTGAAAGAAAGATTTTTGAGGCTCTAGTCGGAGTCAAAGAAGATGCCGATAACCAGGTGCTCGACAATACGTCTGTTCTCGATAACGAAAGCTATTTTGAGCGGCATTTGCTACCAAAGGTTCATAACCGTTTTATCAAACAACAAAGCATTCCATTGAATGCGGAAGCGGTGCGTTATGTAAACCAGCTTGTCGTAGCGGAATATTTAAAAGAATTTAATACAGGTAGCCAATCCTGGTAAGAACACAAACCAAGGCAGTATATAAACAATGGTCGAACTCGAATTTAGAGAAAAAACAAAAGCCCTTATCGATAGCTTAAAAAGCATCTGTGCAACCAATGGCTTAGGCAACAGCACTGGGGAGTTTGAAATCATCACTCAGGTCTTTTTGTACAAATTCCTGAACGATAAGTTCGCCTATGAAGCAAAGAAAATAGATGAAAAAATCGCCAGTTCAGCAAAGTGGGAAGAAACGCTGATTGAAATGAGTGAAGAAGATTTAGAGATGCTCCAGATCCAGATGGGCGGGGACACTGCTCGTCTAAAACCACATCATTTCATCAGTCACTTGTTTAACCAACAAGACAAGCCAGGCTTTGCGCAGTTGTTTGACGATACCTTGATGGATATCGCCATCAGTAATAACGATGTGTTTGCGGTTATGACAGACACAGGTGAAAAAGTACAGCTGTTTACTCGCATTAGCGAAAACGTAACAGTTTCCAAGCGCGACGCTTTCTGTAAGGCGATAATCAACAAGCTAATTGAGTTCAGCTTTGAGCGTATTTTTAATCAGAAGTTTGATTTCTATGCCACTATTTTTGAATACCTTATCAAAGACTATAACAGCAATTCGGGTGGTAAATACGCTGAATACTATACCCCTCATGCGGTGGCGCGCATTATGGCCGCAATCTTAGTCCCTAAAGAACAACAAGGTACTGTACGCAATGTGAGTTGCTATGATCCGTCAGCGGGGTCTGGCACCTTGCTTATGAATGTAGCCCATGCCATCGGTGAAACTCGCTGTAGCATTTACACGCAGGATATTTCGAAGAAATCATCAAACCTACTGCGTTTGAATCTGATTTTGAACAACTTAGTACATTCGATCCCCAACGTGATTGAAGGTAACACTTTGCTGCATCCTCACCACAAAGAGAATAGCGAACTACGCAAGTTTGATTACATTGTCTCTAACCCTCCGTTTAAGCTGGATTTTAGTGATTTTCGTGATGAGTTAGACAGCAAAGAAAACAAAGAACGTTTCTTTGCAGGCATTCCGACGATTCCAAAAAAGAAAGTGGAATCAATGGCTATTTATCAATTATTCCTTCAACACATTATCTACTCTTTAAAGCCAGGTGGGAAAGCTGCGGTTGTATTACCAACAGGTTTCATGACCGCTCAGGCGGGAATTGACAAGAAGATCCGCCAGTACTTAGTCGACAACAAAATGTTGGCAGGTGTGGTGTCGATGCCTTCCAATATTTTCGCCACTACAGGTACCAACGTTTCAATTTTGTTTATTGACGACAGCAACAAAGACAAAGTAGTGCTGGTTGATGCGTCAAACCTTGGTCATAAAGTCAAAGAAGGCAAGAACCAAAAGACAGTTCTGAAACCAGAAGAAGAAGAACAAATTATTGATGTATTTAATCGCAAGTGGACGGAAGACGATTTTTCTGTTGCTGTCAGTTATGACGATATCGCAGCGAAAAATTATAGCTTAAGTGCCGGGCAGTACTTCGAGGTTAAGATTGAATATGTAGATATTACCTCAGAACAATTTGCGGAAAAAATGAAAGGGTTCACCAATAACTTAGATAAGTTGTTTAGCCACTCTCGCGAACTAGAAGTAGAAATTAGAAAGCAGTTGAAGGGAGTGGAATATGGCAACTAAACTACTTTCTGAGATCTCGACCAACATATCGAGTGGTTTAACCCCTTTGCGAAGCAATCCTGAATTTTGGGACAACGGAACAATTTCGTGGCTCAAAACTGAACAGCTTGGTGAAAAGTATATATACGAGACCAATGAACATATTTCCAAAGCGGCATTAGATAAAACAAGTATAAAAATCTTTCCTGAAAATTCACTCTCAATAGCGATGTATGGTGAAGGAAAAACTCGAGGAAATCTTTCTATCCTGAAAAAGCCAATGTCGACTAATCAAGCTTGTTGTAATGTTGTCATTGACCCTGATAAAGCAGACTTTGAGTATGTCTATTACTTCTTAAAGACCCAGTATGAAGAATTGCGAAACCTTTCTTCAGGTGTTCGCAAGAACTTAAACTCGAACGACATTAAAAACTATCCAATTCGTTTACCAGCGAATCTAGATAAGCAGAAGAAAATTGCAAACGTATTGAAAGTGTTGGACACAAAAATTGAGATCAACAATCGTATTAACACGGAACTAGAAGCAATGGCTAAAACGCTTTATGACTACTGGTTCTTGCAGTTTGATTTTCCTGGTGCGAATGGAAAACCATACAAGGCTTCCGGCGGTAAGATGGTTTACAACGAAACCCTGAAGAGGGAAATTCCAGCTGGCTGGCATGTTAATGCAATATCTGATTGGATTCGTTCAGATAAGACTGGTGATTGGGGAAAAGAAACTAAGCAAGGGAACTACACACTTCAGGTTGATTGCATAAGAGGGGCAGATATTAACGGCATTAATGGTAAAGGAATTGTCGATGCACCTAACCGGTTTATTCTTAAAAAGAATGAGAAAAAGCTTCTTGCTCCATTTGATTTTGTTATCGAAATCTCAGGTGGTAGCCCCACTCAATCTACTGGTCGAATGGCATTCATAACAGAACATGTTTTAGACAGATTCAGTTACCCACTAATCTGCTCTAACTTTTGTAAAGCAATAGCACTTGTAGATAACAGCTATTTCTATAACTTTATGTACCAGTGGCAAAGCCTGTATGAAAACGGTGTTTTGTTTGGTTGGGAAGGAAAAACTAGTGGAATAAAGAATCTTTTATTCGATTCTTTCGTTAGTAATTACAATGTAGTAATGCCTCCAAAACCTCTAGCTGAAAAGTTTTTTCATTTTGTTTCTCCTTTGCAAGAACAAAAACAGAAAAAACTTAAAGAGAATGCGGAGTTAGAAGGCTTGAGAGATTGGCTCCTACCAATGTTAATGAACGGACAAGTAAGAGTGAACCCAAGTAAATAGCTAAAGATCGCTTAATTAGTGCCAATAAAAGGATGATAAATGCCCGTACCAGTACAACCTAAAATTTATCATATTGTCCATGTTGATAGACTAGCATCTATCCTTGGTGCCAATGGACTCCTATGCGATGCGCAGATCATTGCGCAAAATGCAGCGGGAACCACGATAGGTATGAATACGATAAAGCAGCGTCGGCTAAACGAGTTAACACTGGATAGTCACCCTGGGTTGTATGTAGGGCAATGTGTACCGTTTTATTTTTGTCCTCGTTCAATCATGTTGTATGTAATTTATCGAGCAGACAGTGATGAATTGGCTTACAAGGGTGGGCAAGGACCAATCATTCATCTCCAGGCAGATCTTAATGCAACGGTGCAATGGGCACAGCAACAAGGGCATCGTTGGGCGTTTACTCTTTCAAATGCTGGTTCTTACTATTTTGAGGATAGAAGTAATTTGGGTTATTTACATGAGCTGGATTGGCAAGCGATTGATTCAAGACAGTGGCAAGGCTGTAAAGAAGGAAAGCAGGCGGAGTTTCTAATCGAACATGGTTTCCCTTGGCATTTGATAGAAGAGATTGTTGTTCAATCTCCACTTATTCATCGTCAGGTAGTCAACACGTTGCAAATGGCAGCACACAGACCACCTGTTACAATTAACCCAAACTGGTATTACTGAGGAGGCCGTAGATATGATCGAAATTACTCGTGGTGATATTCTGCGTGCTGATGCAGAAGCAATCGTAAATACAGTTAACTGTGTCGGTGTAATGGGCCGTGGTATTGCTCTGCAATTCAAAAAAGCGTGGCCTGAAAACTTTAAAGTGTACGCAGCAGCTTGTAAGAGCAAAGATGTTCAGCCAGGTAAGATGTTTATCTTTGAAACTGGGCAGTTAGCAAACCCTCGTTTCATCATTAACTTTCCAACAAAGCGGCATTGGAGAGTCGCAAGCAGAATTGAAGATATAGAGTCTGGCTTAGCAGCTTTGGTGGAAGATATTCAACGATTAGGTATTAAGTCTATTGCTATCCCTCCATTAGGAGCGGGCTTAGGTGGACTAGATTGGCTGGTGGTGCGTGAAAAAATCGAAGCAGCAATGAAGCCGTTGACTGATGTTCAGGTACTGCTTTATGAACCATCAGGGGCACCGCAGAACGATAGGATGGCAAAGCAAAAAGAAGTGCCAAAGATGACACCAGGTAGGGCTGTATTGATCGAGTTGATGCAGCGTTACCTGAAAGGCTTGCTCGATCCTTCTGTGTCATTGCTTGAAGTACACAAACTTTTGTATTTCATGCAAGAGGCAGGAGAACCACTACGCTTAAATTATCAAAAGGCGCATTATGGTCCATATGCTCAAAACTTACGCCATGTGCTTAATGCAATTGAAGGACATTTTGTATCTGGCTATTCAGATGGCGGTGATGCACCGGAGAAAGTACTTCAGTTAGTACCTGGAGCTGTAAAAGAAGCGCAAGTGTTTTTAGACCAACATCCTGATACGAGAGAGAGATTTGAAAAGGTATCTCGATTGGTAGAGGGCTTTGAATCACCACAAGGCTTAGAGCTGCTTGCTACAGTTCATTGGCTTAACAAGTATGAGCAAGCTAAAAATACTGACGAGGTAATTGAAGGTGTTCATTCTTGGAATGCAAGAAAGCAGCAATTTACGCCACGGCAAATTTCTATCGCAGAGAAGGTTCTTGGCAATCAGCATTGGTTGAGTGCTTAATGTGAAAATGGGCTCTCAATGAGCCCATTTCAATTTACACTAAATATATGTTTTGCAGATACGGTCTTCTTCGTACCTATCAGATACTGGTGAAAGATAGTCAGTCAAAGAATCAATTTCGTATTGTGACAGTTCATGCTTTAGTTCAAGTAGCTTTCCTAAAGATCTCAAGGCCATATCAAGCATAGTGGAGGTAGCGTAGACTCGAGATTCCTTATTTTCTTTTAGGAGAATGAGCTCTCTTAGAGTAGTCTCTGCCCCCAAATGCAGATTTCCTCGAATGTAGTTACAATTCAACTCAGAGTTTTCATTAAGAAGAAAAATACAAGCGTCAATTACATTGATAATTAGTTCTTTTTTGATTTTTGCTTCGTATTGGTAGCAAGTAAAGTGTTGTTGAAGCTTATTTGTGTAGTTTTGCATTGTTTTAATGCAACTGATATTCCCACTTAGATGTCGAGATGTTGCAACATAGTTGCTAGCAATAAAGTAATCCAATGGAGGAATCTTATTCTCGTTGTCTTTGTCTTTGTTGAAGAATCGCCTGATTAGATTTTTGTTGTTTTCTCTTGTACTTTTATTCTTGGCCCAGTTGTAAACCCTTGGGAATAAATAAGTGTGTAGCCACTGGTAGGTGAATTCTGCATCCCAGGCTTTTCTTGGACCTATTTCGACTGGGGTTCCAGCAATATCATTTAAAGGTTCCCACTCTAGTATTATGTTATCATTTAGCATTGAAGCACTAGATCTTGGATACATGATAAGGTGGTAGCCATAGTCTAAGTTTTCGGTATCTCTATCTACAAATACTTTGAGGCAGCCAGGGGCAGAGTCATAGATGAAATCAGAACTGTCACCATTTGCTATGTCATGTGTATAGGCATAGTCTATGATGGTATTCCATAAGCTTTGTTTTATTTCACAAAGTTTGACCTTGAAACTTGTGTTAGAACGCTCAAATCGTTTTGTTTTGTATTTAGCCTCAATTTGAAGGCAGCTTTCTAAATAGAAAGAAAAAGCTTTATCCAGAATCCAGTCAAGATCATTCACCTCGTTCTCTTCTAGGGTTAAGCGAATGTTAGCTAACAATAAATAGTATTTAGTCTCGCTTTTGTATAAGTAGTTAGTATCTCGAAGTGAAGATGCATGTGCCTTAACTTGCAATAAAGGGATCATCGCCTTTCCATCAATACTAAATGTGGTTCCATGTAGATCTCTTCTTGCAAATGAAAAAATACCACCAGCTCTTATTCCTTCTTTTTCGGTTGGTATTATTAGATTAAGTTGACATGTGTTATTTTGAATGTTAACTATATTACTGATATTGTTGGTGTTTTTTATTGGATAGGAATAGGGATAGATGTTTTCTGAAAAATCTTGCTGACAGTATTTTGAGGCAATAGTCTCACCCCAGAACATGCTCGTAATTCTAAATGCGTTTTTCAGTTTGGCTAGAATGGTCTGTTGATCCCAAATAGCACTTTTAACTCCCAGCGAATCGAGCTTTTGTTGAGCCTCATGCCAAGAATCCACGAGTTTTGTATCTGAGCCGATATCAAAAGTGGTAGCTAAGATATACATAGAGGTTTGATTGGAAAACTTACCTTTTATAAAGTCATCAATCCATTTAGTTATATCTCCAGAAGTAACAACCTTGTAGCGCTTACATTGCATCACAAAGAACTTTTTCGAGTTCGGTATAGTACCTTTCACGTCGATGCCTTCCTGTTTCTGACCACTTCTTCCATATATCATGGCATCTGTTACTTCAATATCGCCGAAGTTACTTTCTTCAGTTGCTAGTTTTAGGCATAGTTTTTCAAAGTAGTCCCATGGCATATCAAAAGGTAAGGAATGAAGCTTTACGTCTAATGGTATTTGGGCAAGGTTCTCTTGCCATTGATTTAGTTCTTCTGGAGTCATATGTCACCTTATGTACTGTTTTTATAAACAGTACATAAGAGTGTTTTTTTCATCAATCTATGCCTTCCTGTCTCTTTAAATATTTACCAAATGTCTGAAACCTGTCACAGATAGGCTGCCTTTGGCTGCTTCTTCTATATGCCCGCTCCACCAGCTCATCATAGGGCGGCGGCGTTCAAGGTAGTCAGTCCGGTTATAGGCGCTACGCACTTGGTTATCATCAACGTGTGCTAGTGACGCTTCGATCAAGTCACGGTCAAAACCTTGTTCATTGAGTGTAGTACTTGCGAGAGACCGCAGACCGTGGCTAACTAATCTTCCCGCAAAACCCATACGTTTCAGAGCCATATTTGCCGTTTGGCTGTTACATGGTTTCTTCGGATCGCGATCTGAAGGAAATATGTATTCACGGTGGCCGCTTATCGGCTTAATTACTTCTAATAGTGCCAGCATCTGCTCTGTGAGCGGGATACGGTGCTCTCTTCTTTTTTTCATTCTTTCGGCTGGAATGGTCCATATCTTTTCTTCCCACTCAATCTCGTCCCATCTAGCGCCTGCGGCTTCAGAAGGACGAGTCATAGTGTGTAGTTGCCACTCGATCAAACAACGAGTAGTACGCTTTATACTGGCATTGGCGATAGCTCCCATGAGCTCTGGTAACTCATTTGGTGCTAGTGCTGCCATGTTTTCTTTTTTGGGCTTTTTGAAAGCGGCTCGAATACCGGTTAATGGATTAGCTTTTACAAGACCACAGTTTGCCGCGTAGTTCATTATTTCGTTTAAGCGTTGAGATAAGCGTTTAACCGTCTCTAGGCTGCCTTTTGCTTCGATAGGTCTAAGTAGATCAATAACGAGTGGGGCATCGATATCTTTTACTGGTGAATTCGCTATTTGCGGAAATACATGAAGTTCTAGTGAGCGCCAGATATCGACAGCATAGTCTGGAGTGACTTCGTGTTTTTTGAGGTTGAACCAATCTTCAGAGACTTTAGCAAAGGTATGTTCGTAGATTTCTTTGTGAACGAGTTCTTGGCGTTTTCGTTCTTCTTGAGGATCAATCCGCTGAGCTAGCAGCTCTCTGGCTGCCATTGCATTTTTACGAGCATTGGCAAGAGATAAGTCTGGATATCTACCTAGGCTAAGGTTTGCTCGTTTTCCTGTAATGGGTTTGTAGTAGTTAAAGATCCACTGTTTTGAACCGTTAGGCTTGATACGTAATCGAAGTCCATCACCATCAAACAAGTTGTATTCTTTATCTTTGGGCTTCGCTGATTTGATATCTTTGTCTGTTAGACGTGTAGTGATTTTTGCCATGTTGGGTACACCAGATTAACTCATTAAAACCAGTGTACCCTGTTGTGTACCCAAAGATCAAAGAAGTAGTTAGACGTCTTTGGATGTTAATGGATGCTAAGTTATTGATTTTAGGTTGTTACAGGCAAGAAAAAAGACGCCTTAGGACGTCTTTAAACTATGATTTGGTGGAGCTGGCGGGAGTTGAACCCGCGTCCGAAAACCGTTCATCATTGGTA
>ERZ1673961.599-NODE-599-length-13249-cov-6.652569_pt1 | contig 13249 bp, 12 predicted proteins | sample MGYA00580189_ERZ1673961 | MGnify/ENA primary metagenome ERZ1673961 (study PRJEB41334, sample SAMN05608105) | rock metagenome | biome: terrestrial subsurface; feature: shale formation; material: shale | place: USA: Pennsylvania ... | reverse complement strand
AACGACTGTATTGGGAAAACTCTAAAACCGTGGCCAATTTTAGTTGACCACTACACTACCAGGTTCAATTACATCTTGAATGAATTGATGGATATGTTCTTTGGTTGCACTTTCCACTTGCCTTAAACGTATCCGGCCAAATCCAGAGCGTGATAGCAGCTCAACTGCTACCAAAACTACAGCCTTACGCTTACCCTGTTGATTTTTAATAGATGATTGGGGAACAACGCCACCTATTAGTGTTTCGTCAACCTCTACGATGCCGGACAGTTTATCCCTTTCAGGATCAACCATGGCATACCTTAACTTGTGCATTAATGACCAAGCGGTTTGATAACTCCCAAGACCTAATAACCTTTGAACTCCAAGAGCGCTGACACCATTTTTTTGATTTGTAATAAACCAGACGGCAGCAAACCAACTTTTCATGGGGGTTCTTGTTTTGTCAAAAAGTGTACTTGATGTTACTGAACACTGAGAACGACAAGCATGACATTTTAACTTGCCATTACTTAACTGATAAGGTGATTGATGGCTTGAACAGCTTGGGCATATGAATCCGTTTGGCCAACGAAGTTTGTAAAGGTAGCTAATGCAGGATTGTTCATCATGAAACCAATCAACAAATTCGCCCCAACTTGTAGGGTAATCTACACCAGCTTTTAATAAATACGATGAAGTTTTCATCACTACATATTGACACTGGTGGCGCTAAATGGATAGCCCTTATATAAACACAGTACATTGGTAAGGTAACGGTTATGGGGCAATTAACATTTTTGGAGGCTATACGGACAGAGATCAGGGTACGCCATTACAGCTATCAAACAGAAAAATCCTACCTCTATTGGAACCGCTATTTCATTCGACATTGCAATATTCGTCATGGCGCTGATATAACCCCCGCTTTGATTGAACAATTTCTCTGTTTTTTAGCAGTGGAGTGCGAAGTGTCGGCGAGCACCCAGAAACAGGCTCTATGTGCCATTGTATTTGCTTGTCGCCATGTGTTAAAAATTGAGCCCAATGAGTTACAATTTCCCTATGCAAAAGCCCCTAAACGAATACCGCAGGTATTGTCTAACGAAGAAGCAAAACTGATCATCAGCAATTTGTCAGGCTACCACTATTTAATTGGTGCCATCCTATTTGGCTCAGGGCTAAGATTAAAGGAAGCCTTAAAACTTAGGGTAAAAGATATTGATCTAACCACTAAATCTATCTTTGTGTACCGAGGTAAAGGGCAAAAAGATCGAGTTTGTATGCTACCTAACGGATTGATTGATGTTCTAAAGTCACAAATGAAACAGGTAAAAAAGCTCCACGAGGCGGATTTGTCAGATGGCTTTGGACTTGCTTCATTGCCCATCTCTCTCATCAGAAAATACCGCAGTAACGCCTCTAAGTTTCATTGGCAATATCTCTTTCCTGCTAGCCGCCGTTGTATGCACCCAAGTGACAACTATGTGTGCAGACACCATATTCATCCAACGGCTTTTTCACGTGCATTAAGGCAAGCTACCACTAACTGTGGTATAGATAAGCGCGTTACCGCCCATACTTTCCGCCATTCATTTGCAACATCTTTATTACTCAAAGGCCATGACATTCGTACCATCCAAGAGTTATTGGGACACAGTGATGTCAAAACGACCGAGATATATACCCATGTGATTGGTGGCCATCATACTGGGGTCATAAGTCCTCTTGACAGTCTTTAAGGCATACTACAAAACAAGTTACTAGGGCCTTATCTTTTGCTTTCCGCATTAGTAAATATGAGGCAAACACAGAAACACAAAGTTCGAATGAGTAATTGTTCTAAATCATAATGGGGCATAAACGTTTTAGAAATGGCAGTGTACTCTGATCGCTGCCATTTAAGTATGAATCTTTAATACTCAGTATGATTCTTTATTACTTAGTATGAAACTTTATTCTACTCACACAAAACCCCGAGCAAAATCTGATCATCACCGAATATAACCGTACCGTGCAGGGCTTTCTGGTCGGGCAGGTGCGTAATATCGTCAATACCGCTTGGACCGAGATTCAGCCGCCACCAAAATCGGCCGGACGTTCAAACTACCTGACGGCGATTACCCAAATCAAAGAGCAGGACCAAACTAAAATCGTTGAAATCATCGACGTTGAAAAAGTGCTGGCAGAGATCATCGATTACGATGTGTCGATCTCAGAAGAGGTGCTGGATCCAGCGCTGGTGGATGAAATGGTCGGACGTAATATTCTGATCGTGGATGACTCATCAACCGCACGTAACCAGGTGAAAGGCACGCTGTCACAGCTTGGTCTGAATATCATCGAATGTCGCGATGGCTTGGAAGCGTTGAAGCTACTAAAAAGCTGGTGTGATAAAGGCAAAGACATCAACAAAGAGCTGCTGATGATGATCACCGATGCCGAAATGCCGGAAATGGATGGCTATAAACTGACGCATGAAGTGCGCAACGACCCGCGCATGGCGGACCTGTTTATTACCCTCAATACTTCTCTGAGTGGCAGCTTTAACGAAGCCATGGTGCAGAAAGTCGGTTGTAACCGTTTTATTTCCAAGTTCCAGCCGGACCGATTGGTGGAAGCGGTGCAAGATCGCATGCGCGAAATTCTTTAATCGCAGCCGGTCAACTCGCATTCGAAAGCGCTGAATTGTCAGCGCTTTTTTTGTCGGTGAAGCCAACGCACCGCGCAACGTTAATGAAAATCCCGCGACTGAGTTTGTAACTGGTGGAGTTTGGGCGTCAGGTCGATAAGTCGGCCGGCGATGACGTGAATTACGCTGCCTTCGCGTTCCAAAATCCCTTTCACCATCAGCATCTTGGCGCTGATGTAGGCGCTTTTTTGCGCTCGCGCGGTGGCTTGCCATACCACCACATTGATGTTGCCGGTATCATCTTCCAGCGTAAAAAAGGTCACGCCCGCCGCCGTGCCAGGGGACTGGCGTCCGGTGACGATTCCTGCCACGGTGACCAGCGACTTGTGCGGTAACTGAATCAAATCTCGCATGCGGGTAAAACGCCCCAGTTCGCCTGCGGTATCGAGCAAGGTCACCGGGTGCTGGGTGAGAGACAAACCGAGCGAGGCGTAGTCTTCGACCAAGGTATCCATGTCACTGGGCTGTTGATAAAGCGCAGGCGCAGCTTCTTCTAGTTGCTCAAACAGAGGCAAATCGGAGAGCGAATCCATCATTGTCCAGCGGGTCGCATAGCGATTATGCGCAAAGCTGTGCAGCGCGTTGGCTGACGCGAGCGACTCCATGTCCTTTTGGGTGAGCCCGCAACGTTTCAACTGCGCCGGGTGGTGAAATCCTTGCGCCGGACGAGCGTTCAGCAGCAATTGCGCACCTTGTTCGCTGAAGCCTTTTACCTGTCGCAGGCCAAGGCGCATTGCCCATTGCTGATCATGCTCGACCACTTGATGATCCCACTGCGAGGCGTTCACGCACACCGGTAGCACCGCGATGCCGTGACGCTGAGCATCCTGAACCAGTTGCGAGGCGCTGTAAAAGCCCATCGGTAGGCTATTGAGCAGCGCGGTATAAAACGCTTCCGGATAGTAGTATTTCAGCCATGCAGAGCAGTACGCCAGTACCGCAAACGAGGCCGAATGACTTTCCGGAAAACCGTATTCGCCAAAACCGCAGATTTGATCGTAAATCCGCTCGGCAAACTCCAGTTCATAGCCTCGCGCCAGCATGCCGTTAATCAGCTTGGTGCGAAATTTCGCCAGTTCGCCAGTTTTTTTCCATGAGGCCATAGCGCGGCGTAATTGGTCGGCTTCCCCGCCAGAAAATCCTGCGGCGACCATGGCAATTTTGATCACCTGTTCCTGGAAAATCGGCACGCCCATGGTGCGTTGGAGTACCGCTTCCACTTCTTTAGACGGGTAGGTGACGTCTTCAATGCCATCGCGCCGCTTGAGAAACGGGTGCACCATGTCACCCTGAATCGGTCCGGGACGCACAATCGCAATCTGAATCACCAAGTCGTAGTAGCTGCGCGGTTTCAGGCGCGGCAGCATGCTCATCTGAGCGCGCGATTCAATCTGAAACACGCCAATGGTGTCGGCGCGCTGAATCATGCCATACACGTTGGCATCATCCTGCAGGCGAGTGATGTCGGCAATGCTGAGTTTGCGCTGATGGTGCTGTTCGATGCAGGTAAAGCACTTACGAATAGCGGTTAACATGCCAAGCGCCAACACATCGACTTTAAACAGCCCGAGACTCTCCAAATCGTCCTTATCCCACTGAATAATGGTGCGTTCCGGCATAGCGGCATTTTCAACCGGCACCAGTTCGTACAGCGGGCCGGAGGAAATAACGAAACCGCCGACGTGCTGCGATAAATGACGTGGAAAGCCGATCAGTTCGTTGACCAGCTCAATAAACTGCTGTCCTTTGAGCGACTGCGGTTCCAAGCCCAGCTCAGTGAGCTGCGCTTGCCAGCCCAAACCGCGATCGCGGCGGTTAACGTTCTTGATGAAAAAATCGAGTTGCGCCTCATGGATGCCGAGCGCCTTACCCACATCGCGCACGGCGCTTTTAAAGCGATAGCTGATCACCGTCGCCGCCAAGGCTGCTCGCTCACGGCCATACTTGCGATACAGATACTGAATCACCTCTTCGCGCCGTTCGTGTTCAAAATCGACATCAATATCCGGCGGCTCTTGGCGCTCTTTACTGATGAAGCGCTCAAATAGCACGCTGATCTGGCGTGGGTCCACCGAAGTGATTTCCAGGCAGTAACACACCACGGAATTGGCCGCCGAACCGCGCCCCTGATAAAGAATGCCGCTGCGTTTAGCGAACATCACAATGTCGTGAATGGTGAGAAAGTAGTAGGGCAGATCGAGCTCTTCAATCAGCGTCAGCTCTTTTTCAATTGTGGCGTTGATGTCTGCGGGCACGCCGTGCGGAAAGCGCAGCGCTTTGCCTTGATCGACGAGCTGACGCAGATAGGCCATCGGCGTGTGACCATCGGGCACCAACTCACTGGGGTAGCGGTAGTGAAGCGAGCCCAACTGGAATTCGCAGCGCTCAGCAATGCGCACACTTTCTTGCAGCCATTCAGGCGGAAACAGTTTACTCAGCTTGGCCTGGCTGCGCAGCGCACGCTCGGTATTGCTCACCAAATGGGCCTGAATGTGTTCTACCGGTTGGCCGCGTTGAATAGCGGTCAGAATGTGTTGCAGGGGCAGGCGGGTTGCGTTGTGCATCAACACGCCGCCGCATGCGGTAATAGGCATCTCTAATTCTCGTGCCAGCGTGCGGCAGTGGCTGAGGTAAGCGTTGTCTTGTGGCCCGAGGTGGCGTTGCACGCCCAGCCATAATCGATGGGGGTGATGCTGACGCAGCCATTGCCCCCAGTACTTGTCGCGCTCGGTGTGGCTCGGCAGCCAAATCACCAGGCAGTGGCGCGCCGACATCACATCCCATTCCGACAGTTTGTATTGGCCTTTCTCACTGCGCCGCCGAGCATTGGTGATGATGCGGCACAGTTCAGCATACGCGTCCTGATTCAGGCACAGCAACACAAAGCGGCACTCGTCATTAAGCTGAAACAGGCTGCCGACAATCTGCTTGATGCCCAGTTGTTGCTGCTTTATGGCAGTGTGGGCGCGGACCACGCCAGCGAGCGAGCACTCATCGGTAATCGCGATGGCGTGATAGCGCAGAAAGTCAGCCTGAATGACCAATTCTTCGGGGTGGGATGCGCCGGTCAGAAACGAGAAATTACTCTGACAGAACAGTTCTGCATAAACCATGATTGCCTCAGCTGAATTGGCCGTGAATAAACCATTGCTGCTCGGGAGTGCGAAACACCCACAGCCAGCGCCCTTGCTCGGTGCGAGCGATAAAATAATCACGAATCATGTTGTGACCGTCCCACCAACCGGTCGCGATGCGTTCCGGGCCATGAATCAACGAGACCGCTTCGCACAGCGGCTGCGGCTCGGGTAACAGCAGGCTGGGACGCAATTCGGCGCGGCGCAGTGGCTCGGTTGTTGTCGTGGCTGGATGCACATTTGGATGGACATAGCGACTGCGCTTTTCCGGCCTTGGGTCATCACCCAGTTGCAGCTTGTGCACATGCGATGGGCCGAGTTTGGCTTGCAGAAGCGTGATCAGTTCCAACGCGCTTTGTTGGCCTTTGATGCCCGAGAAAAAATCTTCGGCAGTCTGCTCGGCAAGCCCCGCCCGCACCACGCTTAGTGTCAGGCTGACGACTGGATGTTCCAGCAGCAGCGATTCCATGCTCAAGCGGCACAACTGCGTCCATTTTTCCGCCTGATAATCGCCGCGTGCGGAGGTGAATGTCACACTGTGTTGAATTTTGTCACGCTGCGTCAGCGTGAGTTTCAGATCGAACGCAACCTGATTGCGCAGTCTCAGAAACAGCTCCAACCGCGTGAGCAGGCGGCGCAGCGGTTTTTCCAACCACTGCACGTTGTCGATTTCATACAGCAGTTCCAGATGGCTGTGAAACGCTTCCGGTGGATGATAAAAACTGACCGGATGTTTGAATTGTCCCAGCAGCCGGCCAACATAGTTGACCAAATCGATGTCAAAGCGGCGCGCGATTTCCTGCATGGGCAGCGCGAGCAGGCTATCGATGTCTCGAATGCCGACGCGCGCCAGTTTATCGGTGTGTTTACCTTCCAGTTCGGTTGCGGTCAGCGGAAAGCGGCCGACCTTTTGGCGCAAGATAGCCGTATCCGCTTCAATCAGGTTGGCACCGCTTTTGGCGAGCAACATGGCGCTCAACGGTGAGAAACCACACCCGTAGTGGTAACGCACGCCACGTTGATCCAGATGATGGCTGAGCGTGCGCCAATAAGCGGTTAGGCCACCATAGAGCGACAGCATATTGGTTGCGCGTAGCAAAAGCCCTTGCGGCGGATACAGGGCAATGTCGGAGGTGACCAAATAGAGCCACTGCGCAATTTCTTCCACCGCGCGTTGCTCAATCTCGGCATCGTAAGGGTGTACTTGCAGCTCCGCGCACAACGCGGCCGCGCTGCCAAGCCCCATGCCCAGAGTGATGCCTTGGTTGAAAGCCAGTTCGTTGGCTTGCACCACTTGATGCATGCGCCCATCGACAATCACTACCGGAACCGCAGGCTCCGTTTCTGCCGCCGGCGCAAACACAGTATCGAGTTGCAGCGCAGGAAAATGCAGGTAGATCCACAGCGTCATCATCAGCCTTGCTTGCGCAGCGGAAACGGCACCACCACCGACGCGGGTCGGGGCAATGTGAGCGCTTGCCAGCGCTCTGCCATCGAGACAGAAAAAGCGCCCAATGGCCAGCCGCCACGACGTTTGGGAACACTCACTTCCACGCCTTGAGGATGGGCGCTCAGGACGAGTGTCATGGTCACGGGCAAAGAAAACAGGCTGTCTTGGCGCGAGCGGAACAGGAACTGCAAACAGTCACCGGTTTCACACGCCACTTGCAGACGGCGCGCGTGATGCACTTCCAGTTTGTCCTGCCACAACAGCACTTGGCTGCAAGCGCCGCTGCGAGCACATTGCTCGGCTGACCACAACGCTTCCTTGGCGGTTGGCGGGGTGAGAATCAACACGTTATCGAGATGGATTCCGGCGTGTTGCAGGCTTTCGGCGTGCACTTGTCCCGGCGGGTTGATCAGCACGGTCAGGCGCTCATGATGCTGCTGCAGATAAGGAAACAACAGACGCAGTTCACCGATGCCGCATGCCGACTGAATATCAATCACGCCGTGTGCCGGAAAGCCGCCAGCCAGCTGGCTGTCGAGTTCGGCAAAGCCTGTAGCATGAGAGGGTGGCTCGCACGGCGTATCGGAGCCTTGCCATAACCAGTGTTTATTTTTGAGGTGTTCGATCAGTTCATACATAACAATTTACCTGTATATCTGTACAGTATATTTCGTTATGTTGAACATTCAAGAGAAAAGTCGCGGGGCAGAAAGTACAAAGCCCTGCTGATTGAGCAAGGCTTTGAATTCAGAACGAGTCTTTCGTTTATTTTTTGGGTTGTGCGTCGATGCACTGACCGTTGACCGCTTTCCCTTCCGGCGCCATCAGATAGACGTAGAGTGGCATGATATCCAGCGGCGTTTTCAGCAATTCAGCATCTTCTGCCGGGAACGCTTTGGCGCGCATGCCCGTGCGGGTGCCGCCAGGATTAATGGCGTTGACGCGAATGGTGCTGTCGCTCAGCTCGTCTGCCAGCACTTGCATCATGCCTTCGGTAGCAAACTTTGAGATCGAGTAAGTGCCCCAGAATGCACGACCGACATGCCCCACCGTTGAGCTGGTGAACACAATGCGCGCATCGTCAGATTTGTGCAGTAGTGGCAGCAGTGCTTGTGTCATCAAGAACTGAGATTTCACATTCACCTGCATCACATCATCAAACGTATCTTCGCCGATTTGATCGAATGGGCTCAATACACCAAGAATCCCTGCGTTGTGTAACACACCATCCAGACGACCAAACTGGCCCTCAATAGTATCAACCATATCAACGTAGTTCTGTTTGGTGGCGCCTTTCATGTCCAGCGGAACGATTGCCGGCTGCGGGTAACCCGCGGCTTCGATTTCGTCGTAGGTTTGCTCCAGTTTTTTCACTGTGCGGCCAAGCAGAATTACGGTAGCACCGTGCGCGGCGTAAGAGATGGCTGCCTGTTTACCAATGCCATCACCAGCACCGGTCACCAGAATAACTTTATCTTTCAGGGCATCTTTAGAAACTGAATAATCCACGTTACGTTTCCTTATTCTTATGATTTGCTTTAAGTCTTCGTGACAAGGTGGTTACAATACACCAATTCGCATTGAAGAGGATGAACACATTGGAATTTTTGTTGGACTATGGCCTGTTTTTGGCCAAGATTGCGACTGTCGTCGTCGCTCTCGTGGTGTTATTAGTCATTGTGAAGTCCGTGGGCGGAAGACACAGCGCCGCCAAAGGCGAGCTGGAAGTCACCAACCTGACTGAGCAACACAAGCAGACAGTGGAACAGCTTGAATCTCATCTCCATGATGACGCTTTTCTGAAAGCCCGCGACAAAGCGGAGAAGAAAAGCGAAAAGGAAAAGAACAAATCTCGCGAAAAAGAAGTCAAAAAAGCAGCGAAAAGCGGCGAACTAGATACGAAACGCGATCCGCATCTGTTCGTGCTGGATTTCCACGGCAGCATCGATGCCAAAGAAGTCACCTCGCTGCGTGAAGAAGTCACGGCCATTTTGGCGGTTGCACAACAGGGCGATGAAGTGCTGCTGCGCCTGGAAACGGGCGGCGGCATGGTGCACGGCTATGGCCTGGCATCTTCTCAGTTGGATCGCCTGAAAGCAGCTGGTCTGCCGCTGACGATTGCGGTCGACAAAGTGGCGGCCAGTGGTGGTTACATGATGGCATGTATCGCCGATAAAATCGTGTCGGCGCCGTTTGCGATTGTCGGTTCGATTGGTGTGGTCGCGCAACTGCCTAACTTCAACAAATTGCTGAAGAAACACGACATTGAATTTGAACAGCTGACCGCGGGTGAATACAAACGCACGCTCACGATGTTCGGTGAAAATACCGATAAAGCACGCGAAAAGTTCAAAGAAGAGCTGGAAGAAACGCACGTACTATTCAAAGACTTTATTCGTGAACACCGTCCGGATCTGGATTTGGAAAAAGTGGCGACAGGCGAGCACTGGTTCGGCACTCAAGCCAAAGCACTGGGGCTGGTGGATGAGATCAAAACCTCAGACGACCTGATTGTCGACGCGTGTAAGAACAAAACCGTACTGGCGCTCCACTACGTGCAGAAGAAAAAACTGACCGCCAAGCTGGCGGGTGTGGCCGGTGAAGCCGCCGACAGCGTGTTGCTGAAGCTTATCAGCCGCGGCCAGCGCCCGATTGTATAATCCATATTGAACCACCCAAGCGCCCCCAATATTGGCGCTTTCGTTTGATGACCTCGTTCATTTGATGACATAGTTAAAAAGGTACTGTGATGAACCCGATTCTCGCACTGTTGAAAGAGAACAATATTAGTGACCAACAAATTGGTGAGCTGTTTCAGGCGCTGACGCAAAACCCGCTGGCGGCGATGATGACCATCAGCCAACTGGGTTTGCCGCAGGAAAAACTGCAATTACTGATGGGCCAAGTGATGCAAAATCCGGCGCTGATTAAAGAAGCGGTGGAAGAGCTGGGCTTGGATTTCTCGAAAGTTGAAGAAGCGAAGGCGAAGTTGCAGCAGTAAGTTTATTGCTGGTTCGTAAGCAATGGAAAGGGTCGTCGGTGTCATGCTGACGGCCCTTTTTGTTTTTCGTTGGCGCAGGCAGGAACGGCTTTAGTTATTCCAGGTTCCGTAAATATTCATCCACGAATTTCTCACTAAATGAGGAATAAATGGAGCGCTGTGTTCCATTTGGTTTGAGGAGCTGGAGGCGTTTGAAAATGTTTAATGGGTCATAACTATGTAATCATTTAAGCATAGCAAGCTAATAAGCCTCTCTCTGTTCGTTGCCCTGAAGATATCCAGATGCCTTAGCTCTTCTGCCTAATTAAATTTAATAATTGGGAACTCAGTTCATGTGGTCAGATAATCAGCTTGTCAACGACGTTCTATGATGAAAACGAATTGAACGAATGACCTTACGACTGACCGTGGGTTTGAGTACATACTCCGGTTACATCTTTTCCCAATCAAACAACTTTACAATAGAGAGTGGTACGAATGTTAAGTACAGCTAAAATGAACAAGAACCTGTTTACCCTTACGTTATCCATCCTAGTTCTTAGTATGACTGGATGTTCAGCCTTAAAAGAAAAAGCCGCGAACGCGAGCCAAGAGCGTGCTGCGAAGTTCTCGGATGAGGAGCTATGTAAAAACTACAAGGAAGACACCAATATTTATTACGTTGAAGCGAACAAAACAGAAGTGCAGAAACGAGGCCTGAGCTGCAATTAAACACAGAACTGTTGATGTGTGATATAGCAATGTCGATCACATTCATCATAATCCACCTGTAGGGAGTATATAGGCAGAGCTCACAACTCCCTCCGGGCCTAACGACAAAATAATACAGTCTAATCAAGCATCCTAAGATGCGTTGATCCCGATTAGATCTGACTCATCTATTTAAAAAGAAAAGAGTGGTTCACTCGGATTAAAGATTATTCATCCTTAATCAACGAGATTAATAGGCAATTCACTTTCTTCATCTCAGCAATCCAACCATCACACGGAGCAAGCACGCAGCATTCAGCCGTGGACTCTTGACTTGAAAACTTTGTTGATAGCAGCAGGAAAATCGCCTGTGTGAGGCTATACATAAAGAAAAAATCGATCGATACATTCGCCATTCTGGTTACACTTGAATCGGAACGTGCCGTCCATATGAACTGGTCTTAACCTGCAATGATCGTAAGATAGACGGCAATGCTGATTGACAGTGATGAATGTTCTCACAAGCTCCGTGAGCATGTTGATCTCAGTAGGTCCAAGTGAGGAGCGTTCAGTTTCTGCTAGTAAGGTAACATGGGTTATCCAGAATAAATGAAGGTAATAATAGCCTGGAAGGTGATGATAATGGATAGCCAGAATAGAACGGATAAAATAATTCCTAGTCTCATAGTCATATCTCTTTTGTGCATTTTTTCGAAAGATAGTGTTAGACAAAAGAGATAAGAAATAATTAATATTAATAATCGTTATTTCCGAAGCCTAGCTAATTACTCCATGCATCGAACAATGATTTTATCCACGTCGTAGTAGCAGAAGTATTTATCAGCCAGCAAATATTGGTATCTTCTTTCTTTGTAGATGTCGACACCTAAAAAAGATTTTTGTATCTGACTGACAATAGGTGAAGATGAAGCAATAAACACAACTGGCTTGTTAATTTGTTCGACTTCTTCAATTTTTTTTGTCTTGGAGAAAAGTATTCCATCTTTACTGTAAATGTCACCATTGATAGAAAATGAGCTATATTGCTTTTTATTGTAAATGTCGGAAATATTTACGATGGATGTGTATTTTTCTTCTTTAGACAAAAAGTCGACATTGGTTTTTAACTCAATTCTATCTTCATTATTCATGATGATGACTTCATTTCTTTTATAGTATCCATCAACAGGTAACTCACTTCTTCTGTTTATTGAAATGAATGCAATAACAAGAATAAAAAAAAGCAATGTGTTAATTATTTTTAAGTGTTTCATAGATTACACCCACGGATTTTCAGCTCCTGAACAATTTCATCTAGGACGTTACCAGAGTAGGAGACCAAAGATTCTTGCCTTAAGCAGTCAATAACGACCCTGTTTCCTATAGAGTTGATAAATAAAACATGTTTATTTTGTTGAAGAGCCTGTTTGATCATTTTGTCCAAGCTGCTAAATGCGATTTCTTTGGTATCAGAGCCCTGCTGGTTGGAGACTAGTTTAGAAAACAACGTGGTGTCGTTATTTGGTAATACAGCAATATAACTATTAGTTTGAACAATGTTGACGGGTGATGTTTCAATATGATTGTTGCTTTGCAATACAAACAGCACGAGAAGAATCAGATTAACAACCAAAAGAGGATAACCGATGAATTGAGATGTTAGCTGTTGGAGGCGCACCGATGGGAAAGGAGACTTTTTATTGATGACCTGTGCGGCCTCGGCCATACTTTCTGCTTCTGCTTCTGCTTCTGCTTCTGCTTCTGCTTCTGCTTCTGCTTCTACTTCTGAAAGCAGAATTTTGGGGTCTACAACAACGTATCCCTTATTTTTTTCATTGATGATGATATCCAGCTGAGTGTGATTTTTTAGGATCTTTCTAAGGTTAGCAATAGAGACTGGGACTGAGTTTTTCGAGACCAGTTTTCCTGGCCATCCAATTGATGCGAGGTTCTCTTTACTATAGTACTCACCTTTGTGATTTAGCAGGTGAGCGAGTATCGCTGATTCAGCATAGGAACATTTATATCTCACTTGATCGACAGCAATAAAATAGCTCCCTCCTTCCTCACTAAAGTCAATATATATGTAGTTGCTAGTCATTCTATGCTTGTCTCTCACTTTCGCATGCCGATACGAAACCATAGTACTACAAACCGTCTTGATGACAAATTGAGTGACGCTAACTCAAAAATGAAGGTCTTCTTTATCCACTCTACTTGTTTTTGAAACTACAAATTAATTATCTATTTAGAAGTGGCCCCCAATTTTCGGACATGACTTTAAGTGGTCGATCTGTTTTGAT
>ERZ1673961.598-NODE-598-length-13306-cov-70.668327_pt1 | contig 13306 bp, 5 predicted proteins | sample MGYA00580189_ERZ1673961 | MGnify/ENA primary metagenome ERZ1673961 (study PRJEB41334, sample SAMN05608105) | rock metagenome | biome: terrestrial subsurface; feature: shale formation; material: shale | place: USA: Pennsylvania ... | reverse complement strand
CGTGGCCGCTGGTTGTTTCGGCATGATTTGGCATACATCCTCCGACTGTTCCGATAAAAATATAGTTCATACGAACGATCTTTTCAATGGTAATGGAACTGCGAAAAATCGGGTGCCTGGCAACGGTCATAGGGGTCTCAAGCCGATGAGGGACGTTGCCTGCCTGATCCGAAGCTCCTTCGAGAGCATCGTTGCCTGGACCCAGACCTACCAGACTGACAGCCTCCTGGAAGCCCTGAATGGGCTCCTCCAGGCCGCCAAGCGTCAAGCGCGTAGTCGGATCGGCTTCGAGAAGATGCGCGCCGTGCTCTTTCGCATCGCCGTTAAGCTCGACTTCGCCCGGATCAACCCGCATGCCGCTGAACCCACTCGTCCCCCCGCTGCGAGGGTGCAACTGCACACTGGTGCGAGCGAGCGCCGCCATCCTGTGCCACCAGGCGGGCAGGAGCGCCCACGAAGTACCGGCGGGTACAAATTCACGCCCCTGCGCCGACTCGAACGCCCGAAGCCGCGCAAGGTATGACCGCACGCGGCGCGACTCCAAACGCTGCAGGTCAATCCGCCCGTAGTCCTCAACGAGCCGGGTGAACAGCGCACGCAGGCGATCAGTGCGGGGATGCAGATCATCTTCCACGTGCTCGGTGGCGAGTCGGGCGAGCTGGAGCCCGCGGTCGGCGAGACGGTGGAACTCCTGTGCGGCGGGGAAGCTGCCCAGGCGTTCGATCCGCTTGAGCGGCAGTTTCACGTATACCGCGAGCAGACGCCGCAAATCGGCGCGGATGGCCTGCGCCAGCGCCAAATGAGGACGGCTGGTCAAGGAGGAGTCCGCAGATTCCGAAGCTGGCCAGCATGCCCGCAGGTTCTCCACGTAGAGTTGCCGGTCGCCGAAGTAACTGGTGACCTGCCGGGCCACCGCCTGTTCGAGCGCGTCTGGCTGCGCATCGCCCAGGACGCGCGCCACCGAGCGCAGCGGCTGCCCGACCGACAGCGGGAAACGGGAGAAGCGGTAGCTTGCCTGCGTTCCTGGCAGCAATCGGTAGGCCACCAGTTCTTCCCGCAAGGAAGTATCGGACTCGAAGTGCGCCCGCATCCGCTCGAACAAATCCAGCGGCATGCTCGGCAGGCCCGCCCGGTCGTACAGGGAGCGGTCGTCGTAACCACCGGCAGCGAGAATGCGCGCCACCACGTCGGCGCAATTGAATTCGCTGCGGCTCCAGCGCAGGCTTGCGTCCCGGAATCCGTTTTCGATGCGGTGCGCCTCGACCACCATCGCCGCACGGCGCTCGGCGGGAATGCCCTGGACCCGCAGCCCGAGCGTCTCACGGCCATAGGCCATGCCGTAGGTGTTGGTATGGACTTGCGAACGGGACGGACGATGGATGCCGTACAGGTAGTCCGCCAGGCTCACGTGCTGCAGGAAGTTCGGATCGACGGACGGGTCCGCGATGTAGTTCGCGCTGTAGACGGTGTCGCCGACGCGGATGGCCAGATGCCCGAACGGGTTTTCGAGCACGACCCGTTGCGGCGTTTTGGACGTGGCGTAAGACAACAGCAGCTCGACCTCTGCCGGTGCTTCGGAATCCAATTGCGCCAGCGCTTGATCGATGCCCTGGACGGGCACGCCGTTCTCGACGCCATAGCCGGGCAGCGGGCGGCCTGGCCGGAAGCCATCGTCCAGCGCAAACCGCACGATGCTTGCGATGTCGATGCTCTGCCGGAACTCCCTCTGCGCACGCAGCATCGCTTCCCGCTGGGCGGGGTCGCACAACAGTTCCATCGCGTACTTCCCCGCATCGTCGACGCTGGCCGCAAACCTGGCCAGGCCCTGGCGCTGGAACAGGGCTGCGTTCTCGCGCTCGTGGCCGCTGATCACGTCGAGCAGCACGGTCGGTACCCCGAGGGCGAAAGCCTCTGCCGGCGTCATTCCGCCGGCCTTGGTGACCAGAATGTCGGCGGCCGCCATGCAGGACACCATGTCGCTGCGCGGCAGCAACCCCAGCGGCTTCAGCGTCACCGTGTCCGGCAGCCTTTCGCGCAGATCGGCAAGCGCCTCGTATTGCCGCGTATTCGTGCCGCACACCGCGATGATCTGCAGGCGGCCCGGGCAGCGGCGAACGATGCTTTCGACGACCCCCAGATAGTCGCCCGCTCCTTCCTTGCCGCCGGTCAGCAGCAGGGTCGGCACGTCCGCCGACAGCCCAAGGCCCTGGAGCGTGGCGCGGCGGGCGTCGGCGGATCTCTCTGGAATCCGCACCGGCATGCCGCTGGTAACAACTTTGTCGGCCGGAACGCCTGCGGCCAGCCAGCGCGTTTCCAGTTCCGGGTGGGCAAGAAAGGTACGGTCGATCCGCTTGGAGATGCGTGGGAAATAACCCTCGAAGAAGTCCGTATGCAGCCAGCCGATTCTCGTGTCGGACAGCAGTCCTTTTTCCCGCAATGTTCCCAGCACCTGGGCTGCCCCGTAGTGGGTGGCGAGAACGGCATCCGGCCGCTGCGCGGTCAAGTAGGCCGATACGCTCTCTTCCGGATAGTCATTGGGCAGCATCGACAGCGAGGCCACACGACTGCCGCGCGCCTGCATCGCACGGAACAGACTATCGAAGCACGCCGGCAGATTGTTGGCTACGAACCAGTACAGGCGCTCGTCAACCCGTCGCCACACCGGATGCATGAACGTGCGGATGTCCTGCAGCAGCACCCGGGTCGCCGGAGATCGCCGCCGTATCTCGTCCTGAATGGATTGCGCGGCACTGATGTGTCCGTATCCGATGGAGGAATAGAAGATGACGACCTTCCCGATGCTGCTCATCGTCCTCTCCCGCTGCGCAGAATGGAAAGCAGAAGCCATAGGCTGCCGGCCACCGCGCCCAGGAATCCGACAAGACCGAAGACCGGCAACCCCAGAAGCGTCGGTCCTCCCGACACGGTCATGACGATGGACGAGCCGACGATGAGCGCGGCGACGACGATCCCGATCACCAGGCGGTTGGCGGCATTGTCGAGTTGATCGCCGACCCGTCTCAGATGGGTGACGTCGATGTGTACTTCGAGACGGCCTCGGCGGACGGCTCGCAACAGCCGGGAGATGTCCTGGGGCAAGCCAGCCAGCAACGAGAAGATGTCACCGGCCGCCCGCCGCCCCCGTCTGAGCAGCGTTGCCGGGGAGTAGCGCGCGTGCATGGCACGCTCCAGCAGCGGCAGTGCCTGGTTGGCCATGTCGAAGCCGGGATCGAGTTCGCGGCCCAAGCCTTCCAGTGTGACGAAGGCTTTTATCAGCAAGGACAGATCGTTAGGCAGGACAAGGTGGTGTTGGCGCGGGATCGCTACGAGGTCGGACAACATTGCGCTCAACCGCAGTTGCTTCAGCGGCACGCCGTGGTAGCGATCGATGAAAGACTGGACTTCCAACAAAAGATCCTGCTCATTTGCCACGCCATCGCTCGTCCAGTCGAGCATGACGTCGACAACGCTGCGGGCGTCGTTCCTCACCAGCCCCAGCAGCAGGCGGATCAACTGGTCGCGGCGTTCCTCCTCCAGCCTGCCAACCATGCCGAAGTCGATGAAGGCGATTCGATTGCCCGGCAAATAGAACACGTTGCCCGGGTGGGGGTCAGCGTGAAACACCCCGTCCTCGACGATCATCTTCAGTACCGCATTGGCGCCACGCCGTGCGAGCATCTTGCGGTCCAGGCCAGCCTGATCTACGGCCTGAAGCCTGCGCCCGGAAATACCACCAATGAATTCCTGTACGCAGACCCGCTCGCCGGTCCACTGCCAATACACGCGGGGAATGACGATGATGGGAGGTGCGCCATCCGCGTCCGGCTTCTCCTCGCCCGGGACGACAGGAGGCGAGTCCTGATCGGTATAACCGGTGAAGTTCTCGGCGATGCGTTCGGCATTGCGGCATTCGCCGGCGAAATCGAGTTCATTGCGCAGCGACTGGCCGAACTGGCGCACCATCTCGCGCGGATGCAGGACGCGCCATTCCGCGCGCTCCGTCTCGGCGAGTTCGGCCAAGCGCGCAAGCCAGCGCAGATCGGCTTCCAGAATGGGCCGAATGCCGGGCCTGCGCACCTTGACCACGACTTCGCCGCCATCTTCGAGACGCGCCCGATGCACCTGCGCAATGGAAGCGGCCGCCAAGGGCTCGGGATCGAAGGCCGCGAAGATTTCCTCGGGTGGCGCGCCGAGGTCTTCGGTGAGCTGCTGATGTACGGCTGCCCAGGGAGCGGGCGGTGCGCTGTCCTGCAACTTCCCGAATTCGGCGGTCCACTCGGGTTCGAGTAGATCGACCCGGGTAGCGAGCACCTGGCCGAGTTTGACGAAAGTCGGCCCCATCTCCTCCAGCGCCCGCCGCACTCGTTCAGGGGGCGTCATGTGGGCGAAGTCTGTCGCTTCGTTCCAGTGCAGTGCCGTCCCCGCCCGCTCCAAGGCGTTGGACAGCCCCATCCGGCGCACCATGTCGCCAAACCCGTAGCGGATCAGGATCGAGGCGATTTCGTGCAAACGCCGTAGATCACGCATCGCGGTCAGTGCCTGCCAGAGCATTGCGTTTCCTCATCTTTTCGGGGGCTGGTTGATGCCACCGCCCAGCGCCGCGTACAGCCCGATTTGGCTTGACAAGGCCGCCCTGCGTACCTGCACCAGTTGCTGCTCGACGGCAAGCAGGTCGCGCTCGGCGTCCAGTACCTCCAGGTGCGCCGCCGAGCCAGCATCGAACAGCATCCGCGCCAGTTTCAAACGCTCGCTCTGCTCGGCGTGCGCCTGGCGCGCCACGACGAGCTGCTCGGTGAGCTTCTGCCTTGCGGCCAGGGCATCGGAAACGTCGCGAAATGCTGCCTGGATCGCGCGTTCGTATTCGGCAATGGCAATGTCACGCCGCACGACGCTAACGTCGAGATTGGCCTGTCGCATACCGGCATCGAAGATCGGTAGTTCGATCGTCGGCTGGAACAACCATGCCCGGGTGCCCGACGAAAACAGGTCGCTCAGGCTGGTGCTGACCGAGCCGGCGCCGCCAGTCAGTGCGATGCGTGGGAAGAACGCGGCGCGCGCCGCACCGATGTTGGCCTGGCGCGCCCGCAGCGCATGCTCGGCGGCCAGGATGTCCGGGCGGTTGACCAAGAGGTCCGATGGCAGCCCGGGCCTCAGTTCGGGCATGACCAAGGCTTCATCCATCGGGGCCGATGGCGGCGGCAATTGGGGGTCGCTGCCGAGCAGTAGCGCCAGGGCATTGCGTTGCTGTTCGCGCGCAAGCTCCAGTTGCACCTGCAGGGCTTTGCCCTGGCTCAGCAGGGTGCGCACCTGGGTCAGTTCCAGCCGCGAGCCGTGGCCCAGCTCCAAGCGTTTCTGGAAGATTTGCTCCAGCGCTTGCTGGTTTTCCACCGTGCGCCTTGCCAGCGCGATGCGCTCGTCAAGTTCGCGCAAACCCAGGTAGGCATCGGCGACCTGGGTGATCAGTGCCAACTCTGCGGCGCGACGGCCCTGCTCGGTGGCCAGCCACTGCTCCAATGCGGCGGTTTTCATGCTGCGTACGCGGCCCCACAGGTCCAGCTCCCAGCTGCTGATACCCACGGAGGCTACGTTGACCTCCAGGACCGAGCGGCCCGCCAGCGGCTGTAGCCCATCGGGCAGGCCGGTGCGGATGTGCTGCGCCCCCACGCCGACCATTGGCGCCTGCTGCGCACGCTGGATGCGGAAGGCGGCGCGCGCCTCCTCGGTGCGCAGCAGCGCCACGCGCAGATCGCGGTTGTTTTCCAGCGCGGTCTCGATCAGCGCCTGCAAGGCCGGGTCGGTGAAGTACTCGCGCCACGCCAGGTCAGCCGCGGCCGCAACGCCCGGCGTGTCGGGCTGCGTCCGCCAGTTCGATGCGACGGGGAGTGCGATGGGATCGAGCGCGGGTGCCAGCGAGGCGCAACCGCTCAGCATCGCCAGCACCGCCACGGCCAGCGTGCCGACGAGCCGATGGCGGGCCGATGGGCCGGTCTCATGGCCTGCGCGGGCCAGGCGACGGCGAGCCGATGATGTGCCGTTGTGGTTCTCATACATGGTCTGCTCCTGTGGCCGCCGGGGCCGCATGGCGCTTCGCATGCAGCTCGTAGAGCAGCGGCACGACGAACACGGTCAGCGCGGTCGAGACCAGCGTGCCGAAGATCAGCGAGACGGCCAGCCCCCCGAAGACCGGGTCGGTCACCATGACGGCCGAGCCGAAGATGATCGCCAGCATGGTCAGCAGGATGGGCCGCAGACGCACCGCGCCGGCCTCGCGCACGGCCTCTTTCAGCGGCATGCCGTGGCGGATGTTGTCCTGGATGAAGTCGATGATCAGCAGCGAGTTGCGGATCACCACCCCCGCCAGCGCGATGATGCCGACCATGGATGTGGCGGAGAAATCCATGCCGACCAGCCAATGCCCCGGAAAAATGCCGATGATGCCGAGCGGCACGGCCGACATGGCCACCAGCGGAACGATGAACGAGCGGTAGTAGGCGACCAGCGCGAAATAGATGATGAGCAAGGCGCCGCTGAGGGAGAGGGAGAGATCCCGGTACACGTCCAGCGTCATGCGCATCTCGCCGCCCCACAGCAACTGGTAGCCGTCGATGGTGTCGGGCACGTCTTCCTTGAAGCGCAGGTTGCCGGTGCGCAGCGGGCGTCCGTCCGGCGCGGTGATGCCATGCAGGCGCCGCTGCAGGTCGAGCACGGCGTACAGCGGCACCGAGTCCGAAAGTTCTGCGCCGACGAAGGTGACCTTCTCGTTGTCGCGGTGCAGGATGGGGCGATCGACCGATGCGGGAACCACTTTGACCAACTCCGCCAGCGGCACGGGTCGGCCGGCGGCGTTGTCCACGAACACCCGGTCGAGCCGGGCGGGATCGACCTCGAAGCGGCGTGGCACGAAGGCCCTGACTGGCACCGGCAGTTTCTCGTCCGGCAGGTGGGCGCGGCCGAGCGTGGTGCCTCCATAGACCAGCGCCAGCGCCTCGGCAATCTGCGCAGTCGAGACGCCGGAGAGCGCGGCCTTGTCCTTGTCCGGCACGATGCGGTGCTCCCGCACATCTTCCGGTTCGGTGTCGGTGATGTCGACGGTGTCGTAGGTTTGTGCGAAGGCCCTGCGCACCTGGGCCGACAGCGTGCGCAGCCCCTCGGCGTCGGGGCCGTAGATTTCCGCCAAAACGGTCGAGCGCAGCGGCGGACCCGGCGGCTGCTCCACCAGCGCCACCTCGGCACCGGGCCAGGCAGCGCGAATGGTCTCCACTTTGGGACGCAGTTTGCGCACGATGTCGATGGAGCTTTCCTTGCGGTGACGCTTGTCGGTGAGGTTGACGCGGATTTCCGCGACGTGGCTGCCGGCACGCGCGGCGGTACCCTTGAACAGACCGCTGAAGTCGGCCACACCTGCCTGGCCGACCCAAGTCTGGTAGTTGAGCACGTGTGGCTCCCGCGCCAGCACCGCGGTCACCTGGCGTACCAGGCGATCGGTGTCTTCCACCGGCGTGGTTTCCGGCATCGAAACCACCACGTTGAAGGTGTTCTGGTCATCCTTGGGCAGAAAGCCGATCGGCACGCCCAGCGCGGACACGGCCCCGCCCACGCCCGCCGGACGGACGAACTGCCAGGCGCCTTGCATCAGCGAAACCGCCATCAGCAGCAGCACCGCCAGAGCGAAGCCAATGCGCACGTTTCTGCGCTGCTGCAGAGGGCCGAACAGGCGCAGGTAGAGGCGCTCGATCCGTCCCGGTGCGCCGTGACCATGGACAAGCTGTCCGTGTTCGGTTTCCGGCCATGATGATTCTTCCCGCTGGACTTCGTGGCGATGAAGCCAGCGATTGGACGCCCATGGCACGACGATGTAGGCCACCACGATGGAGGCGACCATGGCGACCGGCACGGTGACCGCTATCGGGAAAAAATACTGGCGCGGCATGCCGGTCAGGGCCAGCAGCAGGGTGATGAAGACCAGCATCACCGCAAAGGTGGCCAAGTTGGTGGCGTTGCCGATCTCGTTGGTCGCCAGCACGGTTTCCGCCTGCTTGTCTGCCTTCGGTTTGCGGCTGGCGTAGTGGCGGTGGATGTTCTCGATGACCACGATGGCGGCGTCCACCAGCAGCCCCAGTGCCAGGATCAGGGCGAACAGCGTGACGCGGTTGATGGTGACGCCGCCGAGCAGGTTGGCCGTCAGCGTGATGCCCATGATCAACGGCACCGTGATCATCACGATCAACGCCTCGCGCCAGCCCAGGAAGAGGATCAGCACCAGGCCCACGGTGACGAGGGCGATCGTCAGGTGTTCCAGTAGCAGGTTGACCGCGTCGTCGGCTTTCTGGCCGTCGTTGCGCGTCACCACGACCTGAATGTCCTGGGGCACGAAGGTGGCCTGCATGCGCTGCATGCGGTCGATCACTGCATTGGCGACCACCACGGCATTGGTGCCCTTCTTTTTGGCCACAGCGATGGTGACGGCGGGCAGGTCTGTGGCATCGGCCGTGCCAAAGCGTGGATCGCCGGGACCGAAGGAGAAGCGGCTGGCCGTGGCCGGCTCCGGCGGCGGGCCGTCGGTGACGGTGGCCACGTCGCGCACGTAAACCGGCCGCTTATCGCGCACGGCGATGAGCTGGTTACGCACATCCTCGGCTGAGGTATAGGCCGCATCCAGCTTGATGGCTTGTACCTGACCGTCACGTACGGTGGGCTGTAGTGGCAACGTCAGATTGCTGGTTGGGAAGGCCGCTCGGGCTTGGCCCAGGGTCACGCCGTAAGCCTGTAGGCGATCGGGTTCCAGTTCGATGGTGATTTCGCGGTGCTGCCCGCCGCGCAGCGACACCACCGAGACGTTCTCGGTACTGCGCAGGCGCTCGGCCATGCGTTCGGCCATGCGGTTGAGCGCGTAGTCATCGTATTTCGACGAAGCCAGCGTGAAGGTGACGATCGGCACGTCGTCCGCGTCGATGCTTTGCACCAGTGGCGTCGTGGCGTCGGCAGGCAGCCAGGCGCGGCTGGCCATCACGCGGTCATAAAGCTTGACCAGTGACTGCTCCTTGGATTCACCGACCTTGAATTGCACCTGAACGATTCCCTGTGAGTTGCGGGAAGTGCTCTCGATGTGATCAACGCCGGGCAGTTCGCTCAGGATGCCTTCGAGCGGAGTAACCACCAGCGATTCGACCTCCGCGGCCGAGGCACCGGGCAGGCCGACCACCACGGCGGCGGCGGGCACGATGATCTGCGGGTTCTCCTCGCGCGGGGTCTGCAGCACCGCCACGACACCCATCAATGCCACGGCGATGATGAAGACCAGCGTGAGCTTGGAGGTGATGAAGTGCTTCGCGAGAAAACCCGCGAAGTTCAGGCGCCGCGACGTCATCGCGCGCCCCCGACGGCCTGGATCGGCATGCCGTCATGGACGGTGTCGGCGACGCTGGCGAGGATGGTTTCTCCGTCCGACAGGCCCGCGGTCACCTCCACCACATCGCCCAGGCGCTGGCCTGTGCGCAGCCAGCGAAAACGCGCCACACCTTCCTGCAGCACGAACACGCCGTCCAAACCGCCGCGCCGCACGAGGGCCGTACGCGGCACCGTGACGGCCCGCTTCTCGTCCAGCAGGATTTCGAGACGGCCGAACATTCCCGGCAGCAGGCGCGCGTCCCGCGGCAGCACGATGTCCACCTCGTAGCGGCGGGTCACGCCATCGCCCGATGGCACCACGCCCCGGACCCGTCCCTTGAAGCGCTCATCGCCCAGCGCGTCGATGCGCACGGGAATCGAGTCGCCGACCTTGACTGCCGCCAAGCTGCGCTCGGGTACGAACGCCTTGAACAGCAAGACCTCGCGCGACTCCACCGTCATCAGCGGCGCGCCGGGAGTAGCCATCTCGCCGCTGCGCCGGGCCACCGAGACGACCACGCCATCCACCGGACTGGTGATGGTCACGTAGTTGCGCTGCGCCTGTGCCGCCGCCAACGCCGACTGCGCTTGTTCCAGCGCCGCGCGGGTGGTTTCCTCCCGCACCCTGGACTTGCGCAGCGCGTCAGCCGAGATCGCGCCTGCCGGCGCCAGTTGCGCGTTCTGGTTCGCGTCGTGCTGCGCATCCCGCCAAGCCGCCTGGGCGGCCTGCACGCCGGCGCGTGCCTGCGCGATGGCCGCGTCGATGTCGGAGGCGTCGATGCGCAACAGCAGGTCGCCGCGCCTGACCGCCTGGCCCTCGCGAACATCGAGTTGGCGAATGAATCCGGTCACGCGCGAAGCCACGTCGATGCGTCCATCAGAGACGACGTTGCCAGTCACATCGTTGGTAACAGGCAATCGTGCCTGCCGTACCACGGCAACTTCTGCAGCGACTGGCGTGGATGCGGATCGAGGCGAGCTTGAGCCATCCGTGCAGGCAGCGAGCAGAAATACGCAGAGGGACAGCACAGCCGCCATGCACGCCTGCGTGCCCCTGCCTGTGATCTGCGTGTCAGCCTCCCAGACCGACGGTACGGGTCTATGGAGGCCGAGCGCATAGGTAGTCAAGCGATTCATGAGTGTCTCGAAGGTCTTGGTCATGTCAGATTCTAAACAAGTTCGTACGATCGAACTATAATTTTATAGAATAATTTAGTCAAGTGCAGAATTAGCGGATGACCTCCGTGCTTGCTCGAAGCTTTCTTGATCGGAACGTGTGCAAGCCTTCCGTATCGTGTTGCAAAAAGCGTTTTGCTCACCGCCTCGCCTCAACTGATAGCAGGCCCGCGTGTGCGCCCAATCTCCCAAGATACCCCGCCACCGCGCACTGTGGCCGCGAGCTGCTGGCACAGCCGCTGCTCGATCACTGGCTTCCACGGCACCAGGCTGAACCCCATGCCGTCATCGAGCATCGCGTAGCGCCCGCTCGCCAGCATGACCGAGCGCCGGTAGATGCCTGCCACGCGCTGCCCGTCTATCGTGGGGCGGTGCTCCAGCCCGGTTTCAGCGGCAATGTCCTTGGCGACCTGCATCAGTTCCCGGTTACGCAACGTCCCCAGCAGGTTTCTGGCGAGGATCACGCGATGCCCGTGCCGCTGGGCCAGCCCCTGTTCGGCCAGGAAGTCGGCGCGCTGCTGCATGGCCTGCTTGGCGTCGCCACCAAAGCCCAGGTCGCCCAGGCCCGAGCCGCCACCGATCAACTGCTGGTCGAGCCAGGTGGAACCGATCACGCGGGCCTGCCGCTCGATGGGCAAGTGCGATTTCAGTTCCACAGCCACGCCGCCCAGGCGCTGCGCGTCGTACTGGCGGCCACGCTCGGCCAGGTCGTCCGGCACCTTCCATAGCCCTTCCGCCACGCGCTCCACAATGCCGGCCCGGCGCAGGGCTTCCAGCCGGCGGACGTGGGCGGCGACAACCTCCTGCGGATCGCGTCCGGCTTTGGCTCGGCCTTGCTCGATCGCCAAGTGGTGATCGGTGCGGTACAGGCCATCGCTCGCCAGCGCGGCGATGTTCCTGTCGGCTGCGCGCACGTCGGCCGATCCCTTGACCTCCACCACGGCGCCGGTCGGATAGTTCGCCAGTTCGTCGTGGGCGTTGAGCGCGACGTAGTGCGCCTTGCCATCCACGCCGTCGATGACCAGATAGCCCCGGTCGCGCAGCTCGTCGGCCAGTCCCTTCGCGGCCACGCGCCCGAGGATGGTTTGCCCGTCGTCGCCCGGCTCGAACACCGCCAGCTCGCGCGGCTCGCCGCGCATGGCCCGCTGCATGGTGCGGATGATGTCGCCACGCTCGCCCAGGGCGCGCAGGGTCTCTTCCGCATCGGCATGGACGGCCCAGGTGCCGGGCTGCGTCTCGTCGGCCAGGCCCAGGCGCTGCAAGCGTTGCAGGCGGCCGATCAGCAGCAGGCGCTGGCGCTGCAAGTGGGGTTCGTTGAGCCGTTCGACATGCAACAGGCCATCGTCGCCGGCTTCGCGCTTCAAGGTGCGATCCAGGCTCGTCCACCGCTCTTGCTCCACCTCGCGCTGCAAGGTCTGCTGGATCTCCAGTTCGGTGCGCGGCCCCAGCCATTCGGTCGCCAGCTCTGCGGCGCGGTGGCGGAAACCGTCGGCGATGTAGTCGCCCGCGATGATGAGGTCTTTGCCGGTGTCGTCCTTGCCGCGCAGGACGACGTGCGTGTGCGGGTTGTCGGTGTTCCAGTGATCCACCGCCACCCAGTCCAGCCGCGTGCCCAGGTCAGCCTCCATGCGGCCCATGAGGCGCACCGTGGACTTGCCGCTGCTGGCCTTGCCCGCCTGCTTGAGTACCTTGGAAACGAAGCTCTGCCCCTGGCCCTTGCCCCGGTTCTTCGGGGCGCTGGGGCGCACGCGGAAATCGTCGTCGCGGCGGTCGCTCATGGCTGCGCTCCCTGAAAGCTGGGGCGTGCCCCGGCGTGCGAAGCACGCGGGGCGTCCTGTCGTGGCGCGGGCCTCGCGCCACACGCGGCACGGCGGCAAAGCCGCGCCGTGCCGCGCCACCCCCACGTGCAGACTGGCTTTCGACGCGGCCCGGTGCCGCGTCCTTTTGTCTTGCCTTCCGCCTTTGCCTTCCGCTGTCGCTCCAGGCACCGGCGGCCCGGCGGCGCTGTTGCGGAGGCAGCCAGCGCGCCGGCGAACGCGCGAACTGACGCCATGAAGGCCACAGGCCGGGCGCGTTCGAGGCAAGACGCCTGCACGTTGGGCGGCTGCGCCGAAGGCAGCGCGACGTGCGGTGCGAATGCACCCGCACTGCACGCGCTACGACACGGCGACGAACAATAGAACGACATGCCCGATGGCACGCTGGAGCGCAGCGAATCGGCGGCCATCATGGGTGTGTCTCCAGCCAGACCGGATGCGCGACGCCGATCACGGCGGATGCGCTGACCGGCCCGAAATAACGGCTGTCGAACGATGCCGGATTGGTCACGCTCAACAGGAACAGCTCGCCCGGTTCAAGGCGACGGCAAAGCTGCAAGGATGGTAGCGGCCGGCCCAGCCGGTCGGCGGGCAGCACGGCGGCCACCGGCACGCCGTCGATGCGTGCCTGACCGGCGACGATGCAAACGCGTTGTGGCGCGACTGCGCCCACACGTTTGAGCAGCGGAACGTGTGCCGGCAGGTAGCCGCGCTGCGTAGCGAGCGTGGCAACATCTGGCGGCAATGTGGTCAGGACGACGCTGCCCACGGGCAAGGGGCGTGGCAGCAAGCCGGTGTCGTGGCGCTGCGGATCGACGCGATACCAGCCGACCGGAACGCTGTTGGACGGGTTGTAGATCAGGCGCGGCAGCGGCTGCACGAAAGCCGCCCAGGCCAGCGCAGCGAGGCCGACGGCGGCGAAGCCG
>ERZ1673961.596-NODE-596-length-13319-cov-40.142868_pt1 | contig 13319 bp, 10 predicted proteins | sample MGYA00580189_ERZ1673961 | MGnify/ENA primary metagenome ERZ1673961 (study PRJEB41334, sample SAMN05608105) | rock metagenome | biome: terrestrial subsurface; feature: shale formation; material: shale | place: USA: Pennsylvania ... | reverse complement strand
TGATGAAGCAATGTTACTGGACATGACACCTGAAGCTTATCAGGTAGATGACCAATCCATCGGTCGTATTGGTGTGATGCGTGGTGTGGAGAAATCTTGGTTAAAAGCGATACCTTATAGTTTGAATGAAACCTTTTACTGGTCAAAATTAATTGTTACCAATGTGGCGATGCTCATTAGTGGACAATTTACCGTTGATGCTTTGTCTGGACCTGTTGGTATTTATGACTTTACCGATCAAGTCGTTCAGTCTGGGTTTTATAGTTTCTTGACTTGGACAGCAGCACTGAGTGTCAATTTAGGGATTATTAATCTCCTACCGCTCCCTGCGCTTGACGGGGGCCGGCTACTCTTCATTGGTATTGAAGCCGTTCGTGGTAAACCAATTTCTCAAGAAAAAGAAGGCTTGGTCCATTTTATTGGATTTGCCTTACTGATGTTACTTATGATTATTGTTACGTGGAATGATCTGCAACGATTATTCTTCTAAGATTACGTTTAAGAAGGTGGAATAAAGAATGAAACAAAGTCAAACATTGATACCAACATTAAAAGAAACACCAGCTGATGCTGATGTGACAAGTCATCAGTTACTCCTTAGAGCAGGATTTATTCGTCAGAACTTCTCTGGTGTGTATACCTTTCTTCCGCTCGGTAAGAAAGTATTAAATTTAGTAGAAAAAGTAATTCGAGAAGAAATGGATGCGATTGGTGGGAATGAAGTGCTGATGCCAGCGCTTCAATCAGCTGAATTATGGCAAGAATCTGGTCGCTGGGATAAGATGGGACCTGAACTGATGCGATTAAATGACCGTCACGATCGTGCGTTTGTGTTAGGGCCGACACACGAAGAAGTCGTCACAAGCATTGTACGAGACGAAGTGAGAAGTTATAAACAACTTCCACTGACGTTGTATCAAATCCAAACGAAGTTCCGTGATGAACGTCGTCCACGATTCGGTCTATTAAGAGGTCGTGAATTTATTATGAAAGATGCTTACTCTTTCCATCTTACCGATGAAAGTTTAGATAAAAGTTACCAAGCGATGTATGATGCCTATAGCCGAATTTTCACCCGTTTAGGTTTAAACTTTAGAGCGGTTATAGCTGATTCTGGCGCGATGGGTGGGAAAGATACTCATGAATTTATGGCACTGTCTGAAGTTGGTGAAGATACGATTGCGTATTCAACCGAGTCAGATTATGCTGCGAACATTGAGATGGCAGAAGTATATGATGATTATACGCCATCAACTGAAACGCCTTTAAATCTTGAAAAAGTAGCGACACCGAACCAAAAAACGATGCAAGAAGTGGCGGACTTTTTAAATCACCCGCTTGAAAAAGGCTTAAAGTCGTTACTGTTTAAAGCAGATGAAGGGTACGTGCTGGTTGTGACACGTGGGGATCACGATGTGAATGACATCAAACTTAAACATGTCTTACAAGCAGAAAACGTTGAAATGGCTTCTGAAGTAGAGGCGCGCGAACAGCTGGGAGCTGATTTCGGTTCACTTGGCCCAATTGGGATCAATGAAGACATCCAAGTAATCTGTGACTTAGCAGTTAAAAGTGTGGCTAATGCGACATGTGGTGCGAATGAAGACGGTTATCACTATGTGAATGTTAACCCGGCGCGTGATTTTGGTGCATTTACGTATGAAGATATTCGTTTTATCCAAGTAGGAGACAAATCCCCAGATGGTAAAGGTGTGATTGCTTTCGCAGAAGGAATCGAAATTGGTCAGGTATTTAAGTTAGGACAATTTTATGCGAAAGAATTAGGCGCAGAAGTCCTAAATGACCAAGGACGCAGTGAAACATTAACGATGGGTTGCTATGGTATTGGTGTTTCTCGTACGCTGGCAGCCATTGTTGAACAACATCATGACGATGCGGGCATTGTTTGGCCAAAACAAGTAGCGCCATTTAACGTTCACCTTGTGGTCGTTAATAGTAAGAATGCAGAACAATCAGCGCTTGGTGACACTTTATATCAACAATTACGTGATGCAGGTGTGGATGTGTTATACGATGACCGTAAAGAACGCGCGGGTGTAAAGTTTGCTGAGAGTGATTTAATCGGCTTACCTGTCCGTGTGACTGTCGGCAAGAAAGCAACCGAGGGCATTGTGGAAGTAAAAGAGCGGACAAACGACGATAAACAAGAGATGACGTTAGAACAACTAATGGCATATGTTAAGACAATATAAGTAGCGAAAAACCCTTGTTAATTAACAAGGGTTTTCCGTTACTAATAATGAGGAGGGCTGTTATGAAAACATCACCAACGGAAAAAATGACGATCTTACTCGACCAACTCCAGATTGAAGAAGCTGACCGAGCTGCTTATTTTCAAGGCGCACAGCTATTGAAATTAGATGTTTACAAAAAACAAAAGCAATGGATCTTTCATTTTGAAATGCCTCAAGTATTACCGATTCAAATATTTAAACAATTGCGGATGAAGTTAGAACAGACATTTCAATCAGTAGCGGCGATTGATTTCACGATACAATCACAGGAGCAATCGGTTGACGGAGAATTGATGCAATATTATTGGCGGGACTTTTTGGAATCAAGCGCGGTGCTCTCACCAGCTTATCGCGATTGGATTGAACAACAATTGCCACTGGTGAAAGATCAAAAATTATACTTAAAAGCACGGAATGAAACGGAAAGTGTCGTGCTTAAAAATCGTTTCAATGAATCTTTTCGTCAATACTGTTTAAAGTATGGCTTACCTACCTGGAAAGTGGAATGTGAAACAGAAATTAAAACGGAAGATATTCAAAAGTTTCAAGAACAAAAAGCGTTAGAAGATAAATTGATGGTTAAAAAAGCGATTGAAGACCAGCAAAAACAACAACAAAAAGTAAAAACGGATGATCCGAATAAAAATGAAGCACTTGTGATTGGTTATCCAATCAAAGAAGAAGCGGTATCGATGGACTCAATCACCGAAGAAAATCGTCGGATCATTTTTGAAGGTTATGTGTTTGATGCAGAAATTAGAGAACTTAAATCCGGCCGACATTTACTGATCGCTAAAATCACGGATTATACCGATTCCTTTAGTGTGAAGATGTTCTCACGTGATGACCGAGATAAAGAGCGACTCGCCCGTGTGAAAAAGGGGATGTGGGTAAAAGTTAGAGGAACGATTCAAACCGATACCTTTAGTAATGAGCTAACCATGATGATGAACGATTTAAATGAAATAAAAGTAGCGACACGAGAAGATTCTTACCCAGAAGATGAGAAACGAATTGAACTTCATGCGCATACAACGATGTCGCAAATGGATGCTGTCCTCTCACCGGCACAGCTTGTGGAACAGGCAGCAAAGTGGGGACATAAAGCGGTAGCCATCACTGATCATGCTGGCGCCCAAGGCTTCCCAGAAGCACACGGTAAAGCTAAGCAGTTAGGTATTAAAATGTTATACGGAGTCGAAATCAACTTAGTTGATGATGGTGTGCCAATTGCCTATAACCCAGAAGATATTTTACTCGAGAATGCCACTTATGTTGTATTTGATGTGGAAACAACCGGATTATCCGCCGTTTACGATACGATTATCGAACTTGCTGCGGTGAAAGTAAAAGATGGCGAGATCATTGAACGGTTTGAACGATTCAGTAATCCTCATCAGCCACTGTCTGAGACGATTATAAATCTGACGGGTATTACCGATGACATGTTGGTTGACGCACCTGAAGTAGAAGAGGTGTTAAAAGAATTTAAAGACTTTATGGGCAATGACATCTTAGTCGCTCATAATGCTAGCTTTGATATGGGCTTCATTAACCAAGGGTTCATTAAAGCGGGTTTACCAGAAGCAACGAATCCAGTCATTGATACCCTTGAACTTGGGCGATTTATTTTGCCACAACTCAAAAGTCACCGATTAAATGTCTTATGTAAATATTATAATATTGAACTCACCCAACACCACCGGGCGATTTACGACACGGAAGCAACAGCGTATTTATTATGGAAACTTATTAAAGAGTCAGAAGAACGTGATATTTTTAATCATAATCAGTTTAACGACCATATGGGCGAAGGCAACAGTTATCAGCGCGCAAGACCGCATCATGCGATTTTACTAGCTAAAAACCAAGTCGGATTAAAAAATATGTTTAAAATTATTTCTATGGCCCATATTGACTATTTCCATTATGTCCCGCGGGTCCCGCGTTCAAAGCTGACACAATTACGTGAAGGTATTTTAGTCGGTTCTGCTTGTGACAAAGGCGAAGTTTTTGAAACGATGATGCAAAAATCAAAAGACGAGGCCCTTCGAGTAGCGGAATTTTATGATTATATTGAAGTGCATCCACCAGCTAATTACTATCCGCTCATAACACGAGAACTGATTCAAAATGAGGCGCAGCTCTATGATATTATCCGAAACATTACGGAGTTAGCTGATGAGTTAGGCAAGCCATGTGTCGCAACGGGCAATGTTCACCATATTGAAGAGCGAGATAAAATTTACCGTCAAATTCTGATTAAGTCACAAAATGCTAATCCGCTGAGCCGTCAGACTTTACCGGATGCTTATTTTAGAACAACAGATGAGATGATGGAAGCTTTTCAGTTTTTAGGTGAAGAAAAAGCAAAAGAAATCGTTATAACAAACACACATAAGATCAGTGATCTGATTGAATACGTGACGCCTGTTAAAGATGAGCTTTATACGCCAAAGATTGAAGGGGCCGATCAAGAGATTCGGGACATGAGTTATAGTTTTGCCCATAATTTATACGGGGATGAGTTACCCGAACTTGTCGTTAACCGGATGGAGAAAGAGTTAAAGAGTATTATCGGACACGGGTTTGCGGTTATTTATTTGATTTCACATAAACTCGTAAAAAAATCACTTGATGATGGTTACCTTGTTGGGTCACGAGGCTCGGTCGGATCGTCACTGATTGCGACGTTCACGGAAATTACTGAAGTTAACCCATTACCCCCACATTATGTTTGTCCAAAATGTCGACACCATCATTTCTTTACTAGTGGTGAGTACGGCAGTGGTTTTGATTTGCCAGATAAGGATTGTACCGAATGCGGGACACCTTATAAGAAAGATGGGCAAGATATTCCGTTTGAAACGTTCTTAGGATTTAAAGGAGATAAAGTTCCGGATATTGATTTGAATTTTTCCGGAGCCTATCAGCCGGTGGCGCATAACTACACGAAAGTGTTGTTCGGTGAAGATAATGTTTACCGAGCGGGAACAATCGGAACTGTTGCTGAAAAAACAGCTTACGGTTATGTGAAAGGGTATGCGTCTGACAATGGTATGTTTATTAAAAATGCCGAAGTTGACCGACTTGTTCAAGGATGTACCGGTGTTAAGCGGACGACAGGTCAGCACCCTGGTGGGATTATTGTTGTCCCTGATTACATGGATATTTATGATTTTTCACCGATTCAATACCCGGCCGATGATCGGACATCGGAATGGAAAACGACACACTTTGATTTCCACTCCATCCATGATAACTTATTGAAGCTCGATATACTTGGACATGATGATCCGACCATGATTCGGATGCTACAAGATTTATCAGGGATGGACCCGCAAGAGATTCCAACCGATGATGATGAAGTCATGAAGATCTTTGGTTCACCTGATGTTTTAGGTGTTACCGCAGAAGAAATCATGTGTGAAACAGGCACATTAGGCGTGCCTGAATTTGGAACGAAGTTTGTTCGGCAAATGCTAGAGGACACCAAACCTAGCACATTCGCAGAGCTCGTTATCATCTCAGGCCTCTCACACGGAACCGATGTCTGGCTAGGCAATGCCCAGGAGCTCATTAATAAAGGAATTTGTCAATTGCCTGAAGTTATCGGTTGTCGTGATGACATTATGGTGTATTTGATGCACAAAGGACTTGATGCATCACTTGCCTTTACGATTATGGAATCGGTCCGTAAAGGTAAAGGAGTAAAAGATGAATGGGTCGTTGAAATGAAAAAGAATGATGTCCCTGATTGGTACATTGATTCTTGTCGCAAGATTAAATACATGTTCCCGAAAGCACACGCCTCAGCTTATGTTTTAATGGCGATCCGAATCGCTTATTTTAAAGTGCACCACCCGATACTGTTTTATGCTGCGTACTTTACCGTGCGGGCCAGTGACTTTGAAATTGATACGATGATTAAAGGTGAAACAGCGATCCGAAATCGTATTAAAGAAATCTATCAAAAAGGAAACGATGCTCAGCCGAAAGAGAAGAGTTTGGTTGTCGTCTTAGAGCTTGCACTTGAGATGAATATGCGTGGTTTCCACTTTAAGAAAGTAGATTTGTATAAATCCAGTGCCACCGACTTTATCGTTGATGGAGACGGACTACTCCCACCATTTAATGCGATTGATGGTTTAGGGACCAATGCAGCCCTTAATATCGTAAAAGCACGAGAGGACGGGGAGTTTTTATCTAAAGAAGACCTACGCGAACGGAGTCGTATTTCAAAAACGGTACTTGAGTATTTAGACCAACAGGGTTGTCTGAATGGGATGGAAGAAAAAAATCAGCTGTCACTTTTCTAACACTTCCCTTTCTTTATAACTTCTCAACTTGAATTTAACAGAAAGTTGTGCTATGATTGTTATAGATTTTAATGGTCGTGAACGAAGAGTGCGTGGCACTTTTCACTGCTTTATGGTCATGTAGCTAAATGTTGTACACGTCAATCCCTTGTCTTACGGCAAGGGATTTAACATTGTAAAAAACTGCGTTTAAACTGACAGCTGTACCATTTTGAAGGAGGCGAAACAAGTGAGTGTAACAGAAACAACGAAGAACTTAGTAGAACCCATTTTAGCTGATTTAGGTTTAGAACTCGTGGACATTGAATACGTTAAAGAAGGCAAAAGTTTTTATTTACGTGTGTTCATTGACAAAGAGGGTGGCGTTGATATTGAAGAATGTGGTCTAGTGTCTGAGCGATTAAGTGAAGCACTTGATGAAGATGACCCAGTAAAAGATCCTTATTATTTAGAAGTATCATCACCAGGTGCTGAACGTCCGCTAAAAAAGCGAGAGGACTTCCAAAAGTTCATGAACCACCACGTCTATTTAAAGTTTTATGAACCAATTGGTGGGTTTAAAGCGATTGAAGGCGATCTTGTTGGTTTATCTGATGAGGATATCGTGACGATTGAATATAAAGATAAAACCCGCAAAAAAACATTAGACGTACCGTATAAGAAAATAGCAAAAGCTCGATTAGCGGTATCATTTAACTAAAGGAGGAAACAACGTGAGTAAAGAGCTATTTGATGCCCTAAATTATTTAAGTAAAGAAAAAGGCATTGATAAAGATTTGTTAATGGAGGCACTAGAAGCGGCCCTCATCTCAGCATATAAAAAGAATTTTAAATCAGCAAGTAATGTCCGGGTGGCATTGGATGAAGAAACAGGCAAGATGCAAGTCTTTTCTCGTAAAGAAATTGTAGAAGAAGTTTTTGACCCACAAGAAGAGATTTCAATTGATCAAGCGAAAGAAATTGATCCGTCATACGAGGTTGAAGATGTGGTTGAAGTTGAAGTGACACCACGTGATTTCGGTCGAATTGCCGCGCAAGCAGCTAAGCAAGTCGTGACCCAACGGGTACGTGAAGCTGAACGCAGTGTGATTTTTAGTGAGTACCAAGAGCGTGAAGACGATATTATGAACGGCATCATTCAACGTGTCGATTCACGATTTGTGTACATTGACTTAGGTAAGGTAGAGGCGAAGTTAGCTGAATCTGAACGCATGACAACGGAAACGTATCGTGTTCATGACCGAATTAAAGTCTATGTCACAAAAGTTGAAAACACAAATAAGGGGCCGCAAGTGTATGTGTCACGGACACATCCTGGCTTGTTGAAGCGCTTGTTTGAAACGGAAGTACCTGAAATTTATGATGGTACGGTTGAGATTAAATCTGTTGCGCGTGAAGCAGGCGATCGTTCAAAGATTTCTGTCTACGCAGCTGATGAAGAGATTGACCCAGTCGGTTCATGTGTTGGTCAACGTGGTCAACGTGTACAGACAGTGGTCGATGAGTTAAAAGGTGAAAAGATTGATATCGTTGAATATTCAGATGATCCTATTGTTTATGTATCAAACGCCCTTAGCCCATCAAAAGTGACTAAAGTCATTGTCGATGAGGAAAATAAAGCAACGACCGTGATTGTTCCTGATAATCAATTATCCCTAGCGATTGGTAAACGCGGACAAAATGCACGTCTTGCGGCGAAGTTAACGGGATGGAAAATTGACATTAAGAGCGAATCAGATGCAAAAGAACAAGGCATTGTTTCTGATGAAGATTTAACAGTGATTGAAACAAATGAAGAGCATAGCCCGTTATTTGAAGACATGGACGATTTGTTTAACTAGGAGGTGTTTTTAGATGCCAAAGAAAAATAGAAAAACGCCACTAAGAAAATGTCTTGTCTCGCAGGAGATGTTTGAAAAAGATCAATTAATTCGCATCGTTAAAACAAAAGACGGCGATATCTTCGTTGATCCGTCCGGAAAGAAAAATGGTCGGGGATATTATGTCGCAAGTGATTTAGCCATTATTGAAAAGGCAGAAAGAAATCATGTTCTTGAACGTCATTTACAAACAAATGACCTTCAATCTATATATAACGCATTAAAGAAAGTAGTAAAAGGTGAACCCATTGAGTAATGATCAGAAAATCTTAAATTTATTAGGTCTAGCTACCCGTGCACGCGCGGTTATTTTTGGTGAAGACCAAATTTTAAAAGCGATTCGGTCAAAGGAAGCGAAACTTGTTTTGCTTGCTTTAGATATCGGTATAAACACAAAAAAGAGTTTGACTGATAAGTCAGCTCACTACGGTGTACCGTGTGTGACATTTGTTGAAGAAGCTTTGCTTTCTCAAGCAGTAGGCAAATCACGACGAGTGGCTGTAGCAATAACCGATCAAGGTTTTGCGAAAAAGATATTATCATTGCTCGATTAGAAAACTCGGAGGTGACTGTATGGCTAAAGTAAGAGTCTATGAATATGCCAAAATGCACGATTTATCAAGTAAAGATGTTGTTAATACACTTAAAGAATTAGGAAGTGATGTCACAAATCATATGTCAACCATGACAGATGATGAAGTGGAATTACTGAATGCTCATTACACCGTATCGGGTGACGTAGATGAAGCTGTTGAAGAAGATGAAAATGCTATTACGTACACAGGTACGTTAAATGTGACAGAACTGGGTGAATTACTCGGTAAGCCAGCTAATGATATTATTAAAAAGCTTATGTTTGCTGGTGTGATGGCAAATAAAAACCAAGATTTAGATGAAGAGACCGTTGAACTCATCGCCGGTGAATATGGAATGACGGTTAAGAAAGATGTAGAAGTTGAAAAATCTGACTTAACGCAATACATTGAAGCAGATGATGAGAAAAACCTTAAAGAACGCCCACCGGTTGTGACCATCATGGGACACGTTGACCACGGTAAAACAACGTTGCTCGATTCCATCCGTAACACGCGGGTAACGGAAGGTGAAGCGGGTGGGATTACCCAACATATTGGGGCCTACCAAATCCGTACCGATGCAGGTAAGAAGATTACTTTCCTTGATACACCTGGTCACGCGGCTTTCACTAGCATGCGTTCACGCGGGGCACAAGTGACGGATATTGCGATTTTAGTTGTCGCAGCAGATGATGGTGTTATGCCACAAACAGTAGAAGCGATTAACCACGCCAAAGCAGCAGAAGTACCGATCATTGTTGCAGTCAACAAGATGGATAAAGAAGGGGCTAACCCCGACCGTGTGATGCAAGAACTGACAGAATATGAACTCATTTCTGAGGACTGGGGTGGCGATACGATTTTCGTACCGATGTCAGCTCTTCAAGGTGAAGGTATTGAAGAATTGTTAGAAATGATTCTTCTCGTCGCAGAAGTAGAAGAACTAAAAGCTAATGCTAATCGCCGAGCGGATGGAACGGTTATCGAAGCAGAACTTGATAAAGGTCGCGGTGCGGTCGCGTCGTTACTTGTTCAAAACGGTACATTAAAAGTCGGTGACCCAATCGTTGTCGGTAATACATTTGGTCGCGTGAGAGCAATGGTAAGTGATTTAGGTAAGCGAATTAAAAAAGCAGGTCCATCAACGCCAGTTGAAATCACTGGTTTAAGTAATGTTCCGCAAGCGGGTGACCGTTTTGTTGTCTTTGAAGACGAAAAAACAGCGCGTCAAATCGGTGAATTACGTCAACAAAAACAATTGGAAGAACGTCGCGGTGAACAGTCTAAAGTAAGTCTAGAAGACTTATTTGAAAAGATTAAGCAAGGGGACATTAAAGACTTGAACATCATTCTTAAAGCGGATGTTCAAGGTTCGGCTGAGGCACTAGCTGCTTCACTGAAAAAGATTGACGTTGAAGGTGTGAAGATCAATATTATTCACACAGGTGCTGGTGCGATCACAGAATCAGATATTATCTTAGCATCAGCTTCCAATGCGATTGTGATTGGTTTTAATGTCCGTCCAGATAATAATGCCAAAAAAGCGGCAGAAACAGAAAACGTTGATGTTCGTTTACACCGCATTATCTACAAAGCGATTGAAGAAATTGAACAAGCGATGCAAGGGATGCTTGATCCTGAATTTGAAGAAAAAGTCATTGGTCAAGCAGAAGTTCGTGAAACGTTCAAAGTATCTAAAATCGGTACAATTGCCGGAAGTTATGTGACAGATGGTAAAATCACACGTGATGCGGGTGTCCGTGTTATTCGTGATGGTGTCGTTGTATTTGAAGGTGAAATTGATACCCTTAAGCGTTTCAAAGACGATGTCAAAGAAGTGGCGACCAACTATGAATGTGGGGTTACCCTTAAAAACTTCCATGATATTAAAGAAGGCGACGTATTTGAATGCTTCGTCATGCAAGAAATTAAGCGCTAATGTTACTTTATGTTGAAGTGGATTGTAAAATTTATGACGCGCATTCTTTAAAAGAAAAGCGGCATGTATTAAAACGACTTCTTCACCAACTAAAGGGACTAAATATCAGCGTCAGTGAATTAGATTATCAAGACCTTTGGCAGCGAACGGTGCTAGGTCTTGTCACTGTCGCTAATGCTCGCGTGCCATGTGAGCGGGTCATTGACCAAGCAATTCATATGCTTGACGGGGACCCGCGAATTGAATGTTTAAATATTGACCGTGAGTGGTATGATTAAAAAGAAAGAAACTTGAATATAAGAGGTGACTTTATATGAGTCAACTGCGAGCAAATCGTGTAGCAGAACAAATGAAAAAAGAGTTAGGTGATATTCTTAATCGCAAGATTAAAGACCCACGTGTCGGCTTTGTTACCATTACCGATGTTGAAGTGACAGGTGACTTACAACAAGCCACGGTGTATCTAACGATTCTAGGTAGTGAAGATGAGAAAGAAGCGACCCTTAAGGGGCTAACGAAAGCCAAAGGCTTTATACGTTCAGAAATTGGTCACCGGATTCGGTTAAGAAAAACACCTGAGCTATTCTTTGAAATTGATCATACGATTGAAACAGGTAATCGAATTGAAAAACTCATTCGCGACTTACATGAATCGGATGATTAAGATAGCGAAAACGAGAACCCTTGTGCTACAATAGACAAGGGTTTTCCTTTGTTTGTCACCCTAAGGAGTTGGAATTAATGACAGATGGTATTGTAAATTTAAATAAACCGATTGGTTACACAAGTCATGATTGTGTGATGAAATTGCGCCGGATTTTTAATACGAAGAAAGTCGGACATACAGGAACGCTTGACCCTGCTGTACATGGGGTGTTACCAATCTGTATTGGAGAGGCGACCAAGGTTGTGCCTTATCTAACAGACACGGATAAAACATATCAAGCTGAAATCACGTTAGGTGTGTCGACAACAACCGAAGACCAAACAGGTGACGTATTAGAAACCGTACCTCTACTTAACATAATCGACGAAACAGAAATCGAACGTGTGTTACAGCGGTTTTTAGGAGAAAGCACCCAGGTAACACCGCTTTATTCAGCGGTAAAAGTGAATGGGAAAAAGTTATATGAGTATGCAAGGCAAGGAATTCCGGTGGAGCGACCTGAACGTCAAATTAACGTTAAACAACTAAAATTAACGCCAAATACTTTGAGAAAAGAAGGCGACGTTGTGAAGTTTTCATTTGAGGCGACTGTTTCTAAGGGGACATATATTCGAACGCTATGTGTCGATCTTGGTAAAGCGCTAGGATATCCTGCTCATATGTCACATCTCGTTCGTACGCGGACAGCTGCCTTTACCTTAGCTGAAGCGGTAACTTTAGAAGAACTCGAGCAATTAAAAGACCAACAGGCATTACATACGATTTTACACCCATTACAAACAGGATTGTTACATTTACCAGTATGGGAAGTGGATGAAGAATTAAAAAAACGGATTGGTTTTGGTCAAAAGCTTCCGCGTCCGGACGGGTTTTTAGTTGATACGCCTTACCGAATGGAACATAACGGGGAACTATTGGCGATTTACCAAACGCATCCGGACGATGAGACAATGATTAAGTCTTTGCGAGGTTTTAATCTGTAGAGGAGAGTTTTTATGGAAGTGATACGATTATCAACAGAAACACAAGATAAACCACAGACGCCAGCTGTTTTAGCTATTGGTTTTTTTGATGGTGTACATTTAGGGCATCAACGTGTGATTGAAGAAGCAAAACAGATTGCCGATGATAAGGCCTTAGCATTAGCGGTGATGACCTTTACCCCTCACCCAAAAGAAGTTTTAGCAAAACAACCAGGTGCAGTCGAATATTTAACGACGATGGAACAAAAGATTGCGATCTTTGACGACTTAGGTGTTGATTTCTTGTATGTGGTTGAGTTTACTAAAGAACTAGCTAAGCTCAAGCCAAAAGCCTTTATCAACCAGTTTATTATTGATTTAAATATTAAACATCTCGTCAGCGGATTTGATTTTAGTTATGGTCATAAAGGAAAAGGGAATGTCCATACCCTTGTTGATGATGCGGAAGGACATTTTTCTGTCACAATTGTTGAGAAATTTATTGATCAAACAGAGAAAGTATCTTCGACCCGCATTCGCGAATTGTTAAAAGAGGGGCATGTCAATGAAGCACAATACTTACTGACGCGACCGCTTAAAACGAGAGGAACAGTTGTACACGGCCATAAACGTGGTCGGACAATTGGTTATCCGACGGCAAATTTAACTGTCTATGAATCACAGGCGCTACCAAAAACAGGCGTCTATTATGTCACTGCCAT
>ERZ1673961.594-NODE-594-length-13381-cov-7.954750_pt1 | contig 13381 bp, 9 predicted proteins | sample MGYA00580189_ERZ1673961 | MGnify/ENA primary metagenome ERZ1673961 (study PRJEB41334, sample SAMN05608105) | rock metagenome | biome: terrestrial subsurface; feature: shale formation; material: shale | place: USA: Pennsylvania ... | reverse complement strand
GTCAGTTATGGGTAAATCACTCGTTATAGTGGAGTCACCAGCCAAGGCAAAGACAATAAATAAGTACCTTGGTAAAGACTTTGTTGTTAAGTCTAGTGTTGGTCATGTGCGTGATCTGCCTACGGCCGGCCAAAGCACTGGTGAGAAAGCAGCTGCCATTTCAACTAAAGGGATGAGTGCTGAAGAGAAAGCACGAGTCAAAAAAGAGAAAGATCGTAAAGCGCTGATCAAAAAAATGGGGATCAACCCATATCACGACTGGGAAGCGAATTATCAGATTCTTCCTGGCAAAGAAAAAGTAGTCAGCGAATTACAAAAATTAGCCAAAGATGCTGATTATGTCTATCTCGCAACCGATTTGGACCGCGAGGGGGAAGCAATCGCATGGCACCTTCGTGAGATCATCGGTGGCGATGAAGAGCGATACAAACGAGTTGTTTTTAACGAAATTACGAAAAATGCTATCCAGCAAGCTTTCCAGACGCCTGGTGAGCTAAATATGGATGGCGTAAACGCGCAGCAAGCTCGTCGATTCATGGACCGCGTAGTTGGCTTCATGGTCTCCCCATTACTATGGAAGAAAGTTGCTCGTGGCTTGTCTGCAGGCCGTGTTCAGTCGGTTGCGGTTAAGTTGCTGGTAGAGCGTGAGCGCGAAATCAATGCGTTTGTTCCTGAAGAGTTCTGGGATATCCACGCGAATACCAAGACTAAAGATAAAGCGGATTTCAAACTGCTGGTTGCTCAGAAAGACGGCGTAGCGTTTAAGCCAATTAACGAGGCAGAAACCAAAGCAGCGATGTCTGTGCTGGAAAAAGCCAGCTACGAAGTTTGCAAGCGTGAAGACCGACCAACGAAAAGTAAGCCGTCAGCGCCTTACATCACTTCGACTCTACAGCAAGCGGCAAGTACCCGTTTAGGCTATGGCGTTAAGAAGACCATGATGCTGGCTCAACGCTTGTATGAAGCGGGTTACATTACCTATATGCGTACTGACTCAACTAACTTGAGTGCAGAAGCTGTGGATGCTGTCCGTGACTTCATCGGTTCTGAGTTTGGTGACAAGTACCTTCCAGCTTCACCGTTAAAATACGGCAGCAAAGAAGGGGCTCAAGAAGCGCACGAAGCGATTCGACCGTCTAGCGTGGATGTGAAAGCGGAAGACCTGCAAGGTGTCGACGCAGACGCTCATAAACTTTATGCATTAATTTGGAATCAGTTCGTTGCGTGTCAAATGACGCCAGCAGAATACGATTCCACAACCATCAGCGTCAAAGCCGAAGAGTTCACATTAAAAGCCAAAGGTCGCATCCTGAAGTTTGACGGTTGGACTCGCGTACAACGTCCAATGGGCAAAAACGAGGACACAATCCTTCCTGCGGTGCAGCTTGGCGATAAGTTGAACCTAGAGTCACTTGACCCGAAACAGCACTTTACCAAGCCGCCAGCACGCTTTACAGAAGCTGCACTGGTTAAAGAACTTGAAAAGCGTGGTATTGGCCGTCCATCGACTTACGCGTCTATCATCTCGACGATTCAGGATCGTGGCTACGTGAAAGTCGACCAGCGTCGATTCTACGCCGAGAAAATGGGCGAGATCGTTACAGACCGTCTGGACGATAGCTTTAATGACTTGATGAACTACGACTTTACCGCGCGTATGGAACAGAAGCTGGACCAAATCGCAGAAGGCGAAGTCAACTGGAAATCAGTACTGGACAACTTCTTTACTGACTTCACCGGTGACCTTGAAAAAGCCGACCTGGATGAGTCTGAAGGTGGTATGAAGCTTAACCACATTGTGATGACAGACATCGAATGTCCGACATGTGGCCGCCCAATGGGTATTCGTACAGCATCCACCGGCGTATTCCTAGGTTGTTCTGGTTATGCACTGCCACCTAAAGAGCGTTGCAAAACTACCATCAACTTAGGCGATGAAGAAGGTATCATCAACGTCTTAGAAGAAGACGTAGAAACCGCAGCGCTACGTGCCAAGAAACGTTGTCCAATCTGTGAAACAGCGATGGACGCGTACCTAATCGACGATAAACGTAAGATGCACGTTTGTGGTAACAACCCAAACTGTGAAGGTTACATCGTTGAATACGGCGAGTTTAAAGTGAAAGGCTATGATGGACCGGTTGTTGAGTGTGACAAGTGTGGTTCTGACATGGTGCTTAAGAATGGTCGCTTCGGTAAATACATGGATTGCACGAGCGAGACATGTAAAAACACCCGTAAGATTCTAAAGAACGGTGAAGTCGCGCCGCCGAAAGAAGATCCAGTGCATTTCCCTGAACTGCCATGTGAAAACTCGGATGCTTACTTTGTGTTGCGTGATGGGGCATCTGGCCTGTTTATGGCAGCCAGCAACTTCCCTAAATCACGCGAAACGCGAGCGCCACTTGTTTCAGAGCTTGCGCTTTACGAAGAACGCTTACCAGAGAAGTTCAAATATCTCGCGACAGCACCACAGGAAGACCCTGATGGTCGTCCGGCAGTGGTTCGTTTTAGCCGTAAAACGAAAGAGAACTACGTTCGCTCCGAAGAGAACGGCAAGCCAAGCGGTTGGACTGCGCTTTATGTCGATGGTAAATGGGAAGTCACCGACAAACGTAAAAAAGCCAAAGCTTAAACGGTACACACAGTAAACAAAAAGGCAGCGAATTCGCTGCCTTTTTATTATTGGTTCCAAATTACCTTCTCTGATTCCGGCGATATTTCATCCTCACACCTTTAGCCTCACAATTTTTACAAATCTTTATCTTCATGTTTGCCTAATTCATTTTTTAGCAACATGTGTGTCGTAGCGTGAAGCTTACAATCGTATGATATTTACAAACGTTCGATACAGCGCGAATAAACCGTGCATATTTACGTCGCTAACTATGTAGTGTTTTCGTTCGTAAATTGTTTTCAGAGTGTAATCTATTACATTTTCTAATGTGATCTGAATATCGTATCGAGTAAGTCGTGCTTACCTTATACACAGAATGACGTATTTTAAATTGTAATTAAGGTTCAAATTAGATAGTTTATTACAAAACAAATGCAACAAAATGCATTTAAATCGGTGTCGACAGATAAGAATATTTTAGGGTGTGTTGTTTCGTGATGATATCGGTATCTCGATATTAGGCATTAATACAAATAATGTCGTGGATTTGTCATTTTTTAATTGAGAAGCAAATCACGATTTAGAGTTGCCAAATATCGATAGCTCAATGGATGTGGGCTAGGTACCTATACTAAAAAAGTGCTGACTCTTTGTTGAAAAGAAAATGGAATAGAGCCCCCTTAAACCCTCTTTTTCGCGTTTAAAACTAAAACGAATTTTTGAACTGAGATAAAACGCAAACGCGCTCCACGAAAAGTTAACACACCCTGTAATTTGGCAGAGCAATGCCGAAACTTTTTAATCCACATGATAGGTGCTCAGAGAAGTACTGGATGTGGCTGACAATGTGTTCACTTGATTCCCCACAATACGTTCAATTAAGTGAGCATCCATTCCAAGCTATAACGATACGGAGAACAACAATGGCTGGTGTTTTGGGAATGATTCTTGCTGGCGGTGAAGGCTCACGTTTGAGACCTTTAACTGAATCTCGCAGTAAACCTGCAGTACCTTTTGGTGGTAGCTATCGTCTAATTGACTTTGCACTCAACAACTTCGTTAATGCGGATTTAATGCGCATTTACGTTCTGACCCAATTTAAATCGCAATCCCTGTTTTATCATTTAAAAAAAGGATGGAACATCAACGGCATCACTGATCGTTTCATCGACCCGATTCCTGCTCAGATGCGTACCGGCAAGCGTTGGTATGAGGGCACGGCAGATGCCATTTATCAGAACCTTCGTTTTATGGAAATGGAAGAGCCAGACCAAGTTTGTATTTTTGGTTCTGACCATATCTACAAAATGGACATTAAGCAGATGCTGGATTTCCATATCAGCAAGCAAGCTTCATTGACCGTATCGGCTCTGCGTATGCCACTAAAAGAAGCTTCTCAGTTCGGTGTTATCGAAGTGGATAGCGAAGGGCGCATGATTGGCTTTGAAGAAAAGCCAGAAAATCCTAAGTCGATTCCTGGCGAGCCTGACTACGCGCTGGTCTCAATGGGGAACTATGTCTTTGAAGCGAAAGAACTGTTTTCTGAGTTGATCGAAGATGCGAGCAACGAAGAGTCTTCCCATGACTTCGGTAAAGACATTATTCCGAAAATGTTCCCACGTGGGGATGTGTTTGTTTATGACTTTAGCACCAACAAGATCAATGGTGAGAAAGAGCAAGTTTATTGGCGAGATGTCGGTACGATTGATGCCTACTGGCAAGCACATATGGACTTGCTAGAAAAAGATGCACCATTCTCGCTATATAACCGCAAATGGCCACTGCATACCTATTACCCGCCTTTACCACCTGCAACGTTCACGGACTCTGACAACGGTCGTGTCCAAATTATCGATAGTCTGGTGTGTAATGGCAGCTACATTCGAGGCTCCCGTATAGAAAAATCTGTACTTGGTTTCAGAAGTAATATTGCATCTGCATGCGATATCAGCGAATGTATACTCCTTGGTGACGTTAAAATCGGTGAAGGCTGTGTTTTACGTCGAGTAATAGTGGACAAGAACGCTGATATTGCACCTGGCACACAGATTGGAGTGAACCTTCAGGAAGACAAGAAGTACTTCCACGTGTCGGATGACGGTATTGTTGTTATTCCTAAAGGAGCACGAGTTGGCTACTAACAACTTATCTATTCTGTTTGTAGCGTCTGAAGTCGAAGGATTGATTAAAAGTGGTGGCTTGGCTGATGTAGCCAAGGCACTGCCTGAAGCGCTCCACGGACTTCAGCAAGATGTACGTATTACCATTCCCGCATACAATGGTATTGAAAGGCTTTCTGAAGCGGAGGTGTTGTTAGAAACGCAGCTAACCTCGTGGCCGCATACAGAATATCGAGTATTAAGGCTGTATCTCGGTGATACGCCAGTTTATTTGATTGATTGCCAGCCGTATTTCAACCGCCCATCAATGTACGCTGAGAACAACGAAGCGTATTCAGATAATGGTGAGCGATTCGCCTTTTTCAGCGCAGCTTGCTTAGACATGCTACCTAAGCTGGATTTCCGACCTGACATCGTACATGCCAATGACTGGCATACTGGCCTTGTGCCGTTTTTGTTGAAGCATCGATACGGATCTGACCCATTTTATGCAAATATTCGCAGCGTGATCTCGATTCACAACGCAGTATTTAAAGGGGTATTTAGCTATGATGAGGTGCAATGTCTGCCTGAGTTTCATAGCAGAAATGTACCCGATGCAGCCGTCAGTTCAACGCACATTGCGATGCTTAAGGCCGGTGTGCTAAACGCTGACAAAATCAACGCGGTAAGCCCTACTTATGCTGAAGAGTTACAGACAGAGCTTGGTAGTCATGGCATGGCGTGGGAGTTCCAACAACGAGCTAAAGATTTAGTTGGTATACTCAACGGTTGTGATTACAGCGCCTGGAATCCTAAAACCGATGCTTATCTGCCGTTGAACTACGAACCTAGTCACCAAAGCATGGTTGAAGGCAAAAGTGCGTGTAAAAAAGCGCTACAGCAACGTCTGAACTTAGCCGAGAAAGACTGTGCGATGTTTGGCATGGTTTGTCGCCTGACAATGCAGAAAGGACTGCATTATTTACTGCCAGCGTTGACGGACTTCCTCAAGCACGACGTGCAATTAGTTGTTGTCGGAACCGGTGATCCAGTTCTTGCTACGCATTTAGAAGAAGTCGCTGAACAGTTCCCAGATAAGTTTGTCTTTGTTGACGCCTATGACAATGAGCTTGCTCATTTGGTTGAGGCTGGGGCTGATTTCTTTTTGATGCCGTCTGAGTTTGAGCCATGTGGACTTAATCAGATTTACAGTATGGCTTATGGCACGTTACCGATTGTGCGAGGCGTAGGCGGCCTAAAAGACAGTGTGAACGATTATGATGTTGACTCGTCTGATGCAACGGGTTTTGTGTTTTATGATCCAACACCGCAAGCCTTGTTGTTAACCATGCTTAGGGCACTGTTGCTGTATACGCAAAATAATGCCGAAGTAAAACGAGTTCAATTGCATGCAATGCAACAGGACTTTTGCTGGCGCAAAGCAGCGGAAGAATATTTGGAACTCTACCATTCTGCGTTAAAGTCAATTAGCCTTGCCTAAAATTGTAACAAATGGCACCTAATTCGGTGCCTTTGTTATCGTGAGCAATCCTAGTGTGATAGGATTGCTGCCTCTAAATTAATAACAATACTATTATTACTGGTATATGACTGAGCCACTACTTTTCCATAAAACCTACTTGCACCCCACCAGTAATGAGTGGGTTGTTTTCGTGCATGGTGCTGGTGGCAGTTCTTCGATTTGGTTTAAGCAAATTAAAGCCTATAAGCAGCACTTTAATTTAGTGCTCATTGATCTAAGAGGGCATGGGAAGTCAAATCAGTTACTAAAAGAACTTATTACCAGTAGCTATACCTTTACTGAAGTTACACAAGATATTTTGAAAGTGCTGGATCACTTAAAAATCCAATCTGCGCATTTTGTCGGCATGTCATTAGGGACGATCATTGTTCGAAACATTGCGGAACTGGCGTCTGAACGTGTGAATTCAATGGTGTTAGGTGGAGCGGTGACTCGTCTCAATACACGCTCACAAATCCTCGTCAAACTGGGCAACTTTGGCAAACATATCTTGCCTTACATGTGGCTGTATAAACTGTTCGCTTATATCGTGATGCCACAGCGCAATCAACGCGAATCTCGCCACCTGTTTATCAGGGAAGCCAAAAAGCTCTGCCAAAAAGAGTTTAAGCGCTGGTTTATCTTGGCGGCGGATGTGAATCCGTTAATGAAGTACTTTAAAGACCGAGAATTAGCGATTCCCACTCTCTACTTAATGGGTGACAGAGATTATATGTTCATCCAGCCGGTTAAAGAGATGGTTGCAGCACATAAACTGAGTGTGCTTCGTGAGATCCCCAACTGTGGCCATGTTTGTAATGTAGAACGTCCGGAAGACTTTAATCAGTACTCGATTGAGTTTATCAAACAGCAAACATTAGTTGCTTAACGTTTCTAGGTGACTGGCGCCATTACGCTTACTCAATGTGGTGGCCACAACGCCAGCACGCGCCAAATTGCCCTTCATTGATTTCCGAACATTGAGGGCATTTCCAATCTTGATAGGTGTTTGGCTGAGCCTGTTTTTGATAGGCTTCAATAATAGCCAAGGCTTTCATCTTCTGTTCTGGATTCAATAACCACACGTACGGGTCGGTATCGTCCCCGAATGGTAGTTCCCCCTTCAATCCGAAAAGACCTTCACCGCGAACTTCACAAAGAATTTGCTCGGTTTTCAACAACTCACAAACGATATGCGCTTCTGCCGGATTTCTCGCTATAAATATCTTCATCAAGAGTTTCCATTTGGCTGCACTTGAGTGGGTCTGAATTTATTCATCAACCATTTAGCAATGATAGGAAAAAGCCCAAGCAAAGCAAATGAAGCTAACACGCTCGGTGAGACGATATCTGAGAGGCTTTCAATCGTTGCCAGTTGAGTACCTGCATTGAGATAAACAGCGGTACCTGGAAGCATTCCTATTTGGCTGGTCAAATAAAAGCGGCCAACAGACATCGGGGTTAATCCCATCAATAGGTTGATTAGAAAGAAAGGGAACACAGGGATCAATCTTAATGAGAGTAGGTAGGATGAGCCGTCTTTTTTGACGCCGTCGTTAATCGCGGTAAGCTTTGAACCAAATTTGCCTTGTACCCAATCTCGTAACAAGTAACGGCTACTCAGAAAAGCCAGCGTTGCCCCAATAGTGCTGGCGAACGAGACTAAAAGTAAGCTAGTCCAAAAGCCGAATAGAGCCGCGGCTAACAGAGTAACGACCGCTGCGCCGGGAATAGAAAACGCAGTGATAGCCACATAGGCCGCAAAATAAACCGTAACCGCCAAGATAAATCTCTGGTCAATATAGGCGTTAAGAGCCTCTTGCTGCGCTTTGGCGTTCTCTAAAGTGAGGTACTGGCTAAAGTTAACGGCTAATAAAATGATCGTTAACAGCAGTATTAACCCAAAAACCAGTTTTTTATTCATTGTCGTACTCCAGAAGGATAGCCTTGTTCTAAAAGGTTAACAGATACCATTGATGAAATATGTTACTTGATATTATTTGATTGATATATGGAGTAATAGACAGGTTGAGCCTGGAAAAAATTTCAAAAAAAACCGCAGTCAAAGCTGCGGTTTTTATACGTACGATAGGTTTATACCTACAGATTAAGAAAGCGCATTTTCCAGCTCTTCTCTGCGAGATTGAGGAACGACGCTCCAGTGCGTGCCGTTTATCGCTCCTTCTAAAGCCCAGAGTAGCTCAATACTTACTTTTGCGGAGTGAGAGTCACGTATCGCTTTGTAAGCATTCACTGCACCTTTCTCTTCAAGTTGTTCAACTGATTTTATACCAGCTTTCTTAAGCATTCGTTCAGTCGCTAGTCGTAAGTTAGGCAGGTCTTTCAACCTGTCGGGCTTACTACTTGCCTGTTGCTTTTTTTCCAAATTGGCTTGTTCTAACGACTTTTTCGCTACTTCTATCAAGCGTTCACTCGATTCCCACAAGTCGTCGGAAATCGCGTAGTACTTAGTAACGACTGGAAAACCACGTTTTTTATAAACGTACGGTTTTAGCCCTTGCTTCTCGAAGTTAGATGAAGTTTGCTGGTCTGCTCGTATGTGAAGTTGATCATTCACAACCAGTGCAAACATCGTTTCATCAGCGAAAAGTCCGAAGCCACCAAACATTGAGCGCGACTTGATCGTACCAAGTGCCTCAAATAGCTTCATAGAGTCTTTGAGTATCGGTTTATCCATGATGTGTTATCTCGGTGTAATTATTATTACGCCACCAAAAGTCAGGTCCGAGAGATTAGCAAATACATGCAAGCCCAATGTCATTAAAGGGTAAACTCATCATATGCATATTTGCCATCGGTAACCCCGCTACCTTCCATTTATAAAATGGTTAAGGCCGGAAGCTTTGCGTCCCACCCTTTCGGATGGTTTGCCCTGTGCGTGACATGTTGAGAATACTTTTTATCTTGAATTAACATCACAATCTAGAGATCAAAGTGTGATATTGCTTCAGTAAAACGCAGTGTTTTTATGGTGTTTGTTTCATATTTAAGATTGAAGTTTGAGTGCGAGTGGCTAGGTTGGGTGAGATGGATTGTGTTTATACAAAACAGTAACTTATAAAACGTTTACTGACTGTAGTGAACAAAGAGTGCGATAAAAGTTAATTTTCGGATAAAAAATAAGCGCTCCGGCGAGCGCTTGTTAGTAACTATTTGAGTTTTTTAACAGTATTTCGAACGACCAACTCTGGCTGCATTTCAAAAATGCGTTTTTCGTGTTCCTTGTCTTTAATACGCTCAAGCAGAATCTCGAAAGCATTTTTACCGACACGGCGTTTTGGCTGGTGAATCGTTGTAAGCGGCGGAGAGAAGTACTCTGCCAATTCGATATTGTCGTAACCAATAACAGAGACGTCGTCAGGAATCTTAATACCGTTCTGTTGTAGACGGCTCATCAAGCCCAACGCCATCGTGTCATTGAAACAGAATACCGCTGTAGGGCGTTTCTCCATCGCGGTAATTTTGTCTGCGACCAAAACTGCGGTATCACATTCAAAGTTACCTTCAAGAATCCAGTCTTCATTTACAGGAATGTTGGCTTCTGCCATCGCTCGACGGTAGCCTGCAATGCGCTCTTGGCAAGCGAGTTTTTCAAAGTGACCGCTCAAGCAAGCAATATCGGTATGTCCGTTATCAATCAGGTATTTGGTCGCGATATAACCGCCTTCTTCCGAGTTATCCATAATTTTGTCTGCTTGCGAGCTTTCTGGGCCCCAGTCCATGACAACTTTCGGGATATCTGCATGACGGTCAAGCATTTGCTTCAGCTCTTCTGTCAGGTCAGAACACATCACCAGTATGCCATCTACACGCTTTTCAGCGAGCATGCGGATGTAATCTCTTTGCTTTTCATAGATACCACCAGTGTTACACAGGATAAGCGTGTAGCCTTGGCGGTAGCAGTAACTCTCTACACCATCAATGACTTCAGAGAAGAATAGGTTGGTAGATTGTGTCACCAACATGCCGATGGTGCGAGTTGAGTTACATTTCAAGCTACGAGCAACCGCACTTGGTGCATAGTTAAGCTCATCAACGGCTTTCATTACTTTTTCTTGCGTTGCTTCTGCAACAAAACGCGTCTTGTTGATAACGTGCGAAACTGTAGTTGTAGAAACGCCGGCTAATCTAGCAACGTCTTTTATAGTGGCCATACATGGTGTCCTGTTTCGAGCTACGAATATACCGCGGAGGATAAACCTTTTTGCTGTTCGTCTTTTGTAAACTTAGCGCAACAAAAACAATGGCGCTGAGTATGTTTAGCAGTGGTTACTCCGAAGTCGGTAGAGGGTATGTAGCGACAGCGGTTGATAAAGCTCATTTCTTCCATCGAATGAAGAATCGTTATCAACCTATTAAGAAAACACAAAAACCGCTTTATTTCAGCGGTTTACATTAAAATCATATTTAATCGTTTGCGTTCACATTTTAGCCCTATGCGGGCAAGCTGGCAATAATTTAAGCAATGGTTTTGTGCCTAATAAGTCACATTTTGATTGCTAAAAAGCGAGCGATTGGAACGATTTATATAGTTAACGAATAAAAGATAGGGAACCTAAAAGACAGGCTCCCTAAAATAGGCGGCAATTATTCACCAAGAAGGTAAGCGCTGTCCAGTTTACAAAATGCAATTAATAGTTGCGCGACGCTGGCGTAGAAGCCAAATTCATCCAGTTGCTGACACTTGTGAGCGAACTTCGGTAACCAGGACATGAGTTGGCTTTCGATGAATTCATTTTGTTTAACAAAGGCTTCTTCCATGTGTTTTTCTTGCTCAAACTCATTAGAGCGAATGATCATGTTACCCAGGAAGTCCAGTTCTACCGCTAAGTGGTCGGCTGGCTCTTTTAGACGGTCGTCCACTTGGACACCAAACTCAGCCATCAACTTTTCCATCTCTTCGGCGGGTTTGTCGTTGAGTAAACCAGATTCACCAATGTACATGGAAGCGTAGGGAAGCGCGCCGTACTTTTCTGTCTTCAAGAATAATTCACAAAAGTCAGCAGCAAGCTCTAGCTGAGCATCTTCGCGGTCTTGCAGGCGATTTAGTGCGTCAACGAGGCTATCAATGGAAGGTTTGAGGGATTCATTTTCACCTAAGCCCGCCAAAAAGCTGCGAATTTCAACACTGTGATAAGCCTCCAGCTCTTTGTCTGTCAGTTCTTTGGCGAATAAGCTAGAAAACCACCAATAAATTTCGGCGCGTTTTTCGTTAAAAGCTTTCACTTCTTGCATTTTAGGCTCCTGAATGATGCCTTCTTTCTGGCATCACAAAATCAAATTCAGATGTCCTTTAAGTGTAATCAATTAAAATGAACAGCAGTAACTATAACTATGATGTTTTATGGCGAAATATGTCCATTTATTAACAGGGTTCGCTAAGCTTGTCTTGAATCAACAAAATCACTAAATCTTGCTTTTTAGTCAGCCAATGACTAGAAATGTTAATAGTTATGAATAGAATACATCTCGAATAATAAAATGACAGAAAGTGGTGTAAATGAGCTATCACGTATTAGTCGTAGAAGATGATGTTGTAACGCGCAGTAAGCTAGCGGGTTATTTCCAAAATGAAGGTTATACAGTTAGTGAAGCAGAGAGCGGCACGCAAATGCGTGAAGTGCTGCAAGCTGGTGATGTTGATCTTGTCATGCTGGATATTAACTTGCCGGGTGAAGACGGCCTGATGCTTACGCGTGAATTACGTAGCCAATCGGATATTGGTATCATATTAGTTACAGGACGCACGGATAGCATCGACAAAATTGTTGGCCTGGAAATGGGGGCAGATGATTATGTCACCAAACCTTTTGAACTGCGCGAGTTATTAGTTCGTGTCAAAAATCTGCTGTGGCGCATTTCGATCGCTCGCGATGGATCAAGTAAGGCAAACGAAACCAACGAGCAACATATTGTTCGTTTTGGCGAGTGGACGTTTGATATCCAGCGTCGAGCGCTGAGTCGTAATGGTGAGCCAGTAAAACTAACCAAAGCCGAATACGAGCTTTTGGTGGCGTTATCGTCTTACCCGAATCAAGTACTAAGCCGCGAACGTATTTTGAATATGATCAGCCATCGTGTTGATGCACCGAATGACCGTACGATAGATGTCTTGATTCGTCGTATGCGTGCGAAGATGGAGTTTGACCCTAAAAACCCGCAAATTTTTGTTACGGTTCATGGCGAGGGCTACATGTTTGCTGGTGATTAATCACCACCACGAGACAAGATAAGAACGAAAAAGGAGAGCGCTTGCTCTCCTTTTTTGTCTGTGCAAATTGCATTGAGTAATGGCGTTAACTCATTAACTACTGTGGCTCGACCATAGGTGTTTCGCCGACGACATCACGTAAGCGTTGCCAAATGCTGCCAAGGTACTCATGCCAGAAAAGCTCCGTTTGTTCTAAGTAACGTGCTTTTGGCGAGTATTTATTCCAAGCTTGATTGACATTCTCAATCGCCAAGTAGTTTGTCGGCGCCGGGATTGGTTTTATGCCTGCTGCATTAAATTCATACAGCGCTCGGCTCATATGGCTCGCCGAGGTAACTAAAACAATTTCCTTTTGCTGGACGAACGCCGCAGCCTGACGTGCCTCTTCCCACGTGTCTTTGGCGTCTTCCAATAAAATAATATCGGATTTCGCTACACCGAGCGCCAGAGCCACGTTTGCCATCATACGCGCATGGCTGATTTCAGAACCGCCGTCATAGCCGGACAGAATCAATTTGGCGCCAGGATACATGCGCAAAATTCGGATTCCCTCGGTCAAACGCATGAGCGCGGCACGGCTTAGCTGAGAAGTGGGTGGAATTTCGTCATCGATAACATGACCATTGCCGAGTACCATCACGTAGTCGATGGTCCCTGACACGGGTAGAAACGCTTTGTGTTCACGTTCCAATGGCATAAGAAGCTTGCTTGAAACAGGCTGGAAGGCAACAAGGAAAATGCCGACAAATGAGAATAAAACAACGAAGCAGCCGGTTTTACGCTTAGTGGTAAAACTAATGAGAGCCAGGCCCAATAATCCTATCAGCAGCAATGCTGGTAGGGGCATGAGCAAAGCTGACACTACTTTTTTCAGCTCAAACATACATAAATAGTCCGAAAAAACATCA
>ERZ1673961.592-NODE-592-length-13441-cov-4.131705_pt1 | contig 13441 bp, 6 predicted proteins | sample MGYA00580189_ERZ1673961 | MGnify/ENA primary metagenome ERZ1673961 (study PRJEB41334, sample SAMN05608105) | rock metagenome | biome: terrestrial subsurface; feature: shale formation; material: shale | place: USA: Pennsylvania ... | reverse complement strand
AATTATAATAGGTCTTATTATACTAATAGGAAGAATAAAAATGTTTTTTAAACTACTTGCTGCTTATGCTCCTACCTCTCAAAATGAAGCATCTTATGATGAAAAAGTTACAAAAGCTGCCAAAAGACTAGGAGTTTGTGAAATAAATGTTGATAATGGTTTATTTTTTAAATTATATAACTCTTTTATTGAAGAACCAAAATCTATAATTATTTCAGGTTCAGCTGGTGATGGTAAAACATATTTATTAAGAAAACTATATGAGATTTTAAATAAAAGTAATTCAATTTGGAATGATTACATACCTGAATTAAATTTTGATACATACAATATTAAGTTTATAAAAGATTTTACAGAAATTGAACAAATTGATAAAGAGAATGTTTTAGATGGATTGTATAAGGCTACTACCAAAAATTCAAATGATCTTTATTTTATAGCTGCAAACGATGGAATCCTAACAGATACTTTAAGAGATTATATAGATACGAAACCACACTTTCTCAATTTGTTAAATAATATTGAAGAACATATTGAAATAAATAGTAGTGACAATAGTCTAATGTTACTGGATTTAAGTCAAACTTCATCTTCTAAAAACTTCGAACTATTGTTAAATGAAATTTTAAATTACTGTGATGAATATGAAAGTTCTTGTCCTAGTTTGACAAATGAAGAAATATTTTGTCCAATACATTCTAATATCAAGTTGTTAAAAGAAAAAAGTATCCAGCAGCAACTAATAAGTATTATCAGAACTTGTGATTTAAATTATAATCATATTACATTAAGAAAATTGTTTATGCTAATTGCAAACACAATTTTAGGATATAAGGGTGAAAAAAAGATTTTCAACAATTGTGAAACTGCTATAGAACATTTTAAAGCATCAAATTTAAAGACAGATGCATCTATTTACAATAATATTTTTGGTGAAAACCTTTCTAAGAGTAAAAGAGAAGAAAGCCCTTTTAGAGAGTTGAGAGAACTAAGAATAGGATTTGAAACAACTAATAATATAGATGGTTTTTTACTATTTGGAGATATAAAAAATGAAGATTTATATAATAAAGAATTAAATAATCCATATATTAATCTAGATTTATTTAAAAATAAAGAAAACAACTATTTAAATGGAAGTAATGAAGAATCTTCAAATAATGAAGAAGATTCTAATAAAGATATACAAGAATTTTTGATTTTCTTTAGACGACATTTATTTTTTAATATTCAAAATCAACTGAAATTAGAGAATATAGAAATTAACAGAAGCGAATTAATAGCTTATAAACATGCTGACAAGTTTTATAGTGAAGTTGTTTTGGCTTTAAAGAATGGTAAAAGTCCACAAAAAAGTATCATAAAAGAATTGGCTCTAGGATTAAATAGAGTTTTCTTAGGTGAGTTAATTAGTAAAGATGCTAATGACAGATTATACATTGCTACATCACTTATGGGTACTATGTCAAAACTATCTTCTGAGATAATAGATGAAATAGTATTTAATAAGAAAAGTTCAAATGAAGGAGTTAGTCTAAAACTCACTGATGGCTTTGATAATGAATATTGTAAAGTTAATTTAACTATTCAATATGGAGGAGAGGATATAGCTAATTTAGAACTTGATCTTCATATGTTTGAATTCTTATGTAGAATTTCAGATGGAATATTACCTACTAGCTTCTCTGTAGAATATTACGAACGTGTTCTAACCTTCAAATCCCAAATAGTTAACCATATTTTAAATGAAGAAGATTTAGAAGAAATATTTAATCTATTTAGACTAAATGATAAAGAGGGTATTTTACGATTCAATGAAATAGAAATAGGAAATGGTAATGTTTACGAAAGCTAAAATATTAAAAGAAAAATATGGTAAGAATATATCAACACCTTTTTTACAAGAGCTAATTTGGTTTCATAGGATTAAAGAGGATCAAGATAAGGAATTATTAGCTTTAGAGTTTCTAAATGTATGTGCAAGTCATGAAAGAAAAGATAGATTATTTGATAAAGGTTTTTCAACTGTATCCTATAAAAAAGATATGCAAATAAGAACAATTTTATACAATTTCCCTGAACTAGAATTTATTGTAAAATCATCAGAAGAAGAATTTAATAAATGGGAAGAAATAGAAAAAGCACTTTCTCAAAAATCTGAAAATCCTTATAGTTATAAACATTTAAAAGAGAGATTTAAAACAGTTGATGTATTTTATCATTCAGTACAATTATTAAAAAAAGCTTCATTAGGTTTAAATACATCTAGAAGATGGACAAGTAAATTTTTATTTCCTTTTTCATTTGATACATTATTTGTAGATGTAGATAATAGAAAAGATGCATTTACAATAGATAGAAGATTCTTTTCTCGTGGAGGAGAAGTTTTATATTTGATGGTTAGTAGAGGTAAAAATGTTGAAAAGTTAAAAGAATTAATACTTGAATCATATAAAATATCCTCACAGAATAAAAGATGGAATTCTTTATTAGAAATATTGAGAGATGAGTCTAATATTTATGCTGATGAGCGTGAATTAGGATTTTTAGGGACAGATAATCATGAATTGTTTGATCAATTAGTGGATGATTTAATAAAGTTATTTGAATTAAATATTAGTCAGAATGATATTTTTGAACATTTATCTTCTATTTCTGCATATTATATGGTTCATTTTATATTAACAAAATCTCTAGAAATAGTTAAATCCAGTAATCTTAATAATGAAGATATAAAAGTTGTATACCCAATTGAGTTAATGGCACCTAAAAGTGATCATGTTAGAAAATCTTCAAGACAGATATATAAAATTAATGAAGATTTACCAATAGAAGCTTTATCTAAAGTATTTAATGACTATATGGATCAACTTGATACTGAAAGTGATAAAGAAGTTCTATTGAAAAAACTAAAAGATGAACTCAATTATTATAATGAAGATAATCATGATGAAGACAATATAAATTTAGTTAAGATGAGACAAGAAATTTGGAAAGAAATTTTTAAAAAGGCTAAGTCTGACTTGACTTCAATTCATAGAGTGTTATTCAAAGGTGTAGGTTTAGCTAGTGTTAAAAAAACAAATAGTTATAGATATCTTATAAATGATGAATGGTTAAAAACACTAGTGTTAATCAATGTAAATAAAAGAATTACATTTCAAGAGTTCATAGATCTTTTATATAAAAAATATGGCTTCATTATAAGTAATAAGCATTCAGGTTTATTAACTGAAACATATTCAGAAAATGACTTTAAGAAAAATGAAAAAAGATTATTTGAAAGATTACGTGCTTTAGGTTTATTAGAAAATAAATCTGATGGATATGCATATGTAATAAATAGATATGGGAGAAAATAAATTATGAGTCTTATAAGTAAATACATCATAAATAAGATTATAAAAGATAGTCAAATTTCTACTGCTGATGGAACAAGTGGAAAATTTATTTTAAGAAATTATCCCACTTTTATTTTTGAATCTTTAATAAAGTACTTTTCTTCAAATAATCAACACAATATATTATTGTTGATTGATGATAAATTAAATTTAACTAGTACAAGTGATAATTGTATCAATGCAAACCATGAAATAATGGCACAATATCGAAATGAAAATGTTAAAAACTCTTCTATTGAATTAAATAAAATTTCATATTTAGTTTTTATAACAAATGATTCAATTGATACATTAAATGATATAAGTACATTAACCCCAGATGATATAGTAGTTGAGTTTGAATATATTATTAATTTAATAGAAAGTACTATTTTGAATAGTAAATCTAAACAAAATATTAAAAATATCTCAAAAGTACTTTTAAAAGAAATAGAAGAGTTAAATCCTTTTGAAATGGAAAAATTTATTGAATCTATTTTAAGATTTATGGAAGATGAAGGTTATCCTTTAGAAGATGCGATGGGTCTTTCTTTAGATAAATTAAATTCATTTAAATGTCATAAATGTTTTGAGTCATTAAAAAAATTGGATTCTATTAATCAAAAAGATATAAAAAAACTTATTAAACCAATAAAAACAATTTCTGCAGCTCTATCAAAAAGAGTAGGTAATAAGACCCTTAGTATTGAGGAATTAGAAGAAAAGTATTACAAAAATACTGAAGATACTGATACAAAAGAACTTGATGAGGAATTCAAAGTATTAGATAAGAGTAAACAAGAATTAATTGAAAGATTTATTAAAGCAGATTCACGAGAAATTACAAATAATAAGTATTTATTTAGTCAGTTAGATTGGTATAATGATTCTATATTTAGATTATTTCAAAAAACAAAAACAGATACTACTCAAAAACTTGGTGTGAGTACCATTGATTTACTATCAGAAAAAGATGCTGATATTACTGTTAACGAAAAAGAAAATTTAAAACATTATGATAAATTACCTGCAAAAGAAAGAGATAGTTTAAAATCAGTATTAGAACCTATTTATATCAAATATAAAGTTATTATAGAAGATAACAAAACTTTAAGAAGTAAATGGGATAAGTTTTTATATCCCACTCAAACAAAATCTAGTGATTTTATTTTAGGTGTATTAGAAACAGTAAAAAAATTAAAATCTGATAGTGAAAATATAGATCATGTTTGTGTTTCATTAAAACGATCACAAGCAAAAGCAATTATGAGAAATTATTCTAAATATGCTATAAATTACTTAAATAGAAGATATTCTATATTAAATGTTATTTCAGAAAATATTTATTTTGATTTTAAGTTTATTACAGAAATTGAAGAAAGCGTTGAAAGTAAACTAGATAAAGATAGAAAAGATCAAGTAATCAAAAAATACAAGAAAGGAAGCATATCTAAATCTGCGAATGAACTACATTTTATACTTGAGGCAAAAGATGTTAATGGGAAAAAAGTTGCTGAAAGAAAATTAATTTGGTCTTTTAATCCAAATAGTTTATTAAGTGGTTATAAGGATGATCTTGATGCAATACAATCACATTTAAAAAGTAATTGTTTATATGGAAATATTGTATATAGAGCAACTGGTTCTGAAAAAGGTGAGAAAAAACCGCTAAGTTTATTTGATTTTAGTTCTCTTGAAAGTAGAGGGAGTAATTCAGGTTATATTTTATTTCCAAAAAAATGTCAAGATAATGTACCTTCAACTAAAAGTATAATGAAGGTAGCAAAAGAAATATTAGATATAGAAAAATTTAAAGAATTTGATGAACTTATTAAAAATTATTTAAATGAATATTTATGGATACTAGAGCGCTTAGATATAAAAAGTAATGTTGAAAAAAATCATTTTGATTTTATAAAAATTGAAGAATTTAGTAAAAGTTATATAAAGTTAAGTAATTTTCTATATGAAAATAGTGATAACGATAAATTCAAAAAAGATGTTATAGAAGAATTTCTATCTTTATTGACTGTAAGAGTTGGGAAAGAAGATTCAGTTATTATTCCTTCATATCATCCTTTACGATTAATATCTTATTTTGTTAAATTAAAACATGCTTTTAGTTTTATTGATGCATATATTAAGTCAGATGATATTTCTATGATAAAAGAAGATTTATTCTTCAGTGATCTTGAACAAAGTTTTTATACACCTTATTACCCAGAAGTATTTAGATTATTCAATGCAAATACAAAAGAAGAAAGTTTACTTCATATTTCAGAAGTTTGTGATGATTATACTGTTCTTGATCCAGTACGAAATTATCTTGAAAGTGGACAAAGTACCGATCCATCAGTTCAAACAACTATACTTACAAAGGTTATAGAAAACTATTTATCATTAAATAATCATAAACAAAGTAGTTTGAAAATTTTACTTCATGCAGTAAATAATTACGATTTTCCAGTAAAGTTTATGAAAAAATTAATGTCATTAGATTTTATAAATGAAAACAATAGTTTTGAAATATATTTAAATGATGTAGATGCAACTCATATTAGAAAAATGTATAGATCTTTTTTAGTTGATCAAAACTCTAAAGATTCAGAAGAAGCTTTGGAATATAATGAAGTTTCATTCTTATCGAATATAAGACTAAATGCTTTTGATCAAAGTTTTAAACAACTTGATAGTGTAAATGATCAGTTAAATATTGCTTTTTTGAATGATTTTGTATCTTCAAAAGCAAAACTTGAATTTAGGAGCCAAGTATTAGATATATCTTATGATTTATTTGATTATCATCCTACTATGTGGACAAAAAGAAAGTATATGACAGAAAAAGAACTAACTGTTGGTAAGTATTTAGTGTCACCTGCAAAAACAGATTTAACTAGTTCTTTTTATGATTTATTATATTCGACAATGAGTTCAAATAAAGATGATTATAAAAATAAAATACCAACATTAAATATTGATAGAGGACATCAAAATTTATCTTCAGATTTAGTAGCAATCCATAAAAGAACAGATTGGGTTGTTAATTTAGATTCTCTTTTAGATAAAAAAATTTTAGAAGAATTTGGAGCAAATGTAATAAAGTATCGTAAAGCTCGGCACATAAATAGAAATTTAGTTATATCATCTAAAGCTAATACTATACTTTTGGAAAATCATTTAATTAAAAAATTTGAAGAATTTAATGTAAATACTCAATTGATTAGATTTTCTGTAGATAAAATAATTAAATCTGCAAATGAACTTTCTGGAGATATTTTATTAAAAGCTATAGGTAGAGGAAGATTTGCAAATGAGATGCTAGGGTTAGTACTTACAAAGACTATTCTAGAAAGTTGTACAAATAAAAAAAATGTAATGATTTATATTGATGATTATGCTGATTGGTTTTTATCTAGTATTAATTCGGAAGAAAAGTTACTAATGAATCAAAATAATGTATTAGCAGATATTTTATCTATTACACCTATTTTTGAAAATAATAATTTGTCTACTATTTATGTTGATATAGTTGAAGTTAAATTTTGTAATGAGGCTGGAAGAGCTAATTTAGCTAAAAAATCATTCCAGCAAACTAAAGATTCATATAATCATATAAAAAAAGTATTTGAAAATAATGATTTTTATGACAAAGAGTATTGGTTAGCTAAAATTTCTGATTTAATAGTAGAAACTCATCATAAAAGTTTTGAAAATAGTTTGACATCAGAAGATATTAGAAATAAAATTAGACTTGATACAACAATTAAATATAAAGTTAGAGGTATGTCATACGTATTTGTGTATGACCATGAGGATGATTATCAAGAGATTAAAGATGATATCACGCAGTATGTAATTGGCTTGAAGTCTATTGTTTCGATGATTGAATCAATGCCTAATATTAATATAAATTTAAATGAATTAAGTTTACCTACTTATGAAAAAATAGAAAAAGATCAACTTGAATTACCTTTAATTACCGAAAATATAGAAGTAGATGAAGAAATTGTTGAACTAAAAGATAATGTTATTGATAATAGTATTGAAGATGAACAAAAAGTTAAAAAACTAAAAAGAAAAGAAGAAGAACTTGAAGGTGAAAGTATATCAACTGCTGTTAAAAAAGTTGTACTCCATCATAAATATAGAGCTAAAATAATTAAATATTTATTTACTCCAAATGCTATAAGAATTTCTTTAGAACCAGAATTAGGTTGGAATGAGTCAATATTTTATAAGATGATAAATGACTTTTTATCTGTAGAAAGGTTAAAACTTTTAAGAGTAGAAGTTGTACCTGGATCTTATGACTTGATTTTTGAAATAAAAGAAAGACAAACAATATATTATGAAGATTGTTTAGCAAATAGAGAATTAAGTGAAGGTTTTGGAAATACTAAGATTCTTTTAGGTAGAAATGAAGAAAATAATGAAGTAGTCTATTATAACTTAAACAGTGTAGATCCTCATGCATTGATTGGTGGTCAAACAAATAGTGGGAAAAGTGTATTAATTAATACTATGATTGTTGATTTAATTAGAACTAATACTCCTGAAGAATTAAAACTAATTTTATTAGATCCAAAGCAAGTAGAATTTAGTAGATATAAAGATATATCTTATTTAGATGAAGATGGAATAATTATAAACAAAGATTTGGCAATAAAGAAGTTAGATCAAGTTGTACAAGAGATGGAAAATAGATACTTTTTATTCAAAGAATTAGGTGTAAATAATATAATTAAATACAATGATAAATCAAATAATAAATTAAATAGAATAATTGTTGTATTTGATGAATTTGCTGACTGGATGTTAGATGATGAATTTAAAAAAAATGTAAGTGATTCGATACAAAGACTTGCAGGAAAAGCAAGAGCTGCAGGAATTCACTTAATAATTGCAACTCAAAGGCCTGATAATACAGTAGTAGTTCCTATCTTAAGAGCTAATTTAGGTGCTAAATTTGCATTAAAAGTTGATGCAGAGAAAAATTCAAATATTATTTTAGATGAGCCAGGTGCAGAAAAGCTATTAGGTAATGGTCATATGATAACTAAATTTGCAGGTAAAAAGCTATTTGTTCAATCAACTTTTATGAGTGATGAGTATATTGATAATATTTTGAATAAATATTAAAAAATGATTTTTCTAAAATATACTAATGAAAGATAGAAAGAAAAAGATAAAAGTTTAATTATTTTAATTTTGAGGGATTTCTATAATTCTAGTTTTTTTATTAAGTTTTATTTTTATAATTATAAATTGATAATACGCAGAAAAATTTTAAAATAAAAGTTAAAGCTTCTTTTCTATACAATAAAAAATAATTAAATTTAATGGAAAATAACTATGACAGAAGATTATATTAAATTTTCACAACGAAAAATAAAAAAGAGTTATCGTTCAGTTATTGGACATTTTCCTAGTATAAAGAATGGCAAATCAATTATTTATGAATCTTTATTAGAAAGAGCATGCTATTTATCACTTGAATTTGATGATAGTGTTTTTGTATATTATGAACAACCTCAAATTGAAATAGATTTCAGAAATAGACATTTAACATATAGCTTAGATTGTTATATTCAAAGAGGAAAAGAATCAGGTTTAAAAGATACGATTGTTGAAGTAAAATATTCAAATGAACTTGAGAAAAATAAAGAATATTTTGAAGAAAAGTTTGCAGCTACAAAAGTATTTACAAAAGAAAATGATTTAGAATTTGATGTGTTTACTGAACTTTCATATAGTAAAGTATATATAGAAAATTTAGACTTTTTATATAGGTATAAAGAAAATCCAATTGAACATAAATATGAAAAAGAAATATTAGATGTTCTTAAAGACACTACAACATTAGCTGCATTTGATTTAGTGCAAAAAATTACATCTAATCCAAAAGAGTATGCAATAGTTTCTAATAATATTTGGTCATTGGTTTCAAATGGTAAATTAAAATCTGATTTATTTACTAATGAACTTACAATGAAATCTTTAGTGGAGTTGAGCAATGGCTAATGTAATTTCCTTTGATATTGATAGTAAAATTTTTTACCAAGATGTAGAGTATGTTATAAAAGGTTATCCTTCTTTAAGTGAAGTGCTTCTCCAGAAATTAAATAAACCATATAATGAAAAAATTGTTAAAGTCAATGATTTAATTAGTGACCCTAAAAATATAAAAAAGAGAACAAAAGAATTAGTTGATACTGAACAAAAAGAATTAGATAAAGCAAGTGAACGATTTAATATTATTGAACCTTTATTAGACATTGAAAACAGAACAGCAAATGATGTTCAAAAAGTTGCGAAGAAAAATAAAAAAGGTATTGCTACGATATATAGATGGCTTAATACTTATGAGCAATATAAGACAGTAAGTTCTCTAGCCTCTAGAAGAGAATTTTGTGGAGGTAAAGGAAAAAGCAGATTAGACGAATCTATTGATACAATAATCAATAGTGTAATAGAAGAGATGTATTTACATAAACAACAATACCCTTTACAAGATATTTATGAGCAAATTGTCTATAAATGCCAGAATATAGAACTAAAAGCACCCACAAAAAATACTATAAGAAATAGAATAAATGCTCTACATCCAAAAATTATTGCAAAATATAGAAATGGAATAAGAGTAAATGAAACTAGAGGAATGCCAAATAAATTCCCAGATGTAAAAATGCCTTTAGACATTATTCAAATTGATCATACTAAAGTTGATGTTATTTTAGTTGATGAAGAAAATAGAGAACCAATTGGAAGACCTTTTATTACTGTTGCAATTGATGTATATAGTAGGATGATGTATGGCTTCTACATCTCTTTAGAAGCACCTAGTTATTTTAGTGTAGGGCAATGTTTATTAAATGCAATTTTACCAAAAGATGAACTATTAGCAAAATATAAAGTTGAGGGTGAATACCCTGTTTATGGACTACCTAGAAAGGTGCATATGGACAATGGTAAGGACTTTACTTCGATTAGTTTACGCAATTTTTGTCAAGAATTTAGAATTGAAGATAGATATAGACCAGTTGCAAGACCTGAGTTTGGAGGTGCAGTTGAAAGAGTTTTGGGTACATATATGAAAAAAATGCATGCCTTACCAGGTACTACAAGATCTAATATCTTTAAAAAAGGAAGTTATGATTCTGAAGCAGAAGCTGCTATGACTATTGATGAACTTGAAGAATGGTATTTAGATTTTGTAATAAATGTTTATCATAAAACTGAACATAGTTCAATATTCATGACACCTGAAGAAAAATTTTATCAAGGTTTATATGGAGTAGGAAAAGAAAAAGCTATTCCATTTTTACCAACAGTTCCAACAAATACTTTAAAACTTAGAATGGCATTACTTCCTCAAATCAAACGTACTGTCCAAAAAAATGGTATTACAATTGATTACATTACTTACTTTTCAGAATCACTTAGAAAATGGATTATTCCAAGTCAATATAAAAAATTAAGACCTGAGTTAAAAAATGAAGTTATCTGTAGACGTGATCCAAGAGATATTAGTAAAGTATATGTATATGATGAAGATATTAATGAGTATATAACTATTCCATATGCTGATATAAGAAAGCCTCAGATGAATTTGTCAGAATTAAGAGAATCAATATCGGAAGCAAAAAAACAGGTTACAGGAAGAGAACTTGAACCGCATGATATTTTTGAAGCAAAAGAAAGACTGAGACAAAAAGTTGAAGCAGCAAAAAGAGAGAAAAAATCTGTAAGACGTAAAAAAAGTTCAAAAAGACATCAAGAAAAAACTTTAAAAATAGAAAAAGAGCAAATAGATTATAAACAACCCATAAATTTAAATTCTTCTTCAAAAGAGGAAGATGATGATGGTTATGATATTTATCCTATAGGTTAACAAATGAATGAACGTAATTTAACTAAAGAAGCATTTGACTATTTAGATAAAAGTGATGAAGAGAGAATCTTATACTGTAAAAAAGATAAGTGGATAGGATATGGTGCAGCGGTTAAACTTCTTGAATTTTTAGAAGATAAATTTGAAGACCCACCACAAATAAGACATGAGGGAGTCTTAATTTATGGTGATTCTATAAATGGCAAGACAGCAATTTTAAAAAGAATGTATGATTTACATAAAAGTACCTTAGAACCTATAGAGAATGAAAATGGGATTACTTATGATATTCCTATTATTTATTTCCAAGCTCCTACAACTCCTGATGAAAGTAAGTTGTATACTCGTATTTTAAATGAATTGTGTGTTCCTCATAAAGCAGTTGATAAAATTGCAGTAAAAGAAAAACTTGTAAAACATTATCTAAAGAAGTTAGGAACAAAAATGATTTTAGTCGATGAAATACATAGTGCTTTAACAGGGAATTTAAATAAACAACGAACTTTTATCGATGATTTAAAACAACTAAGTAATAGTTTGTCTTTAACTATTGTTTTAGCTGGTACAAGGGCTGCGCATTCTGCTTTATCTATAGGAGAAGAAACAGCAACAAGATTCCCTTCAATTGAACTTCCTAGATGGAACAATGATAGAAAATATCGTTCTTTTGTGGCAACATATGAGAGATGTTTACCTTTAAAAGAAGCTTCAAATATGGCAGATAATCCAGAAATTATGAATGCACTTTTTCATCAGTCTGAAGGACTTATTGGTAAGACAGTAAATTTAATTAAAAAAGCTGCTGTAAAGGCTATTAAAACTAAACGTGAATATATAGTAGTTGAAGATATAGGTTACTTACCAAAGTTATAAAATGAAAAAACAAAAAAGAAATAGAGATTGGGTTCAAGACTATTTCTTTTTAATTGTACCAAAACCATTAAAAGATGAATTGCTTAGTTCTTGGTTGACACGTATGGCAATAGAGCATAGAAGAAATCTATCTGAATTTATTTCTTTGTTTATTCGGCATGAGGGTAGTGCTATATCAAGAACAGATATAGATTTTTTATATAATGAAAAATTATTTAATCATTTGACTCAAAAAAGTCATCTTTTAAAAAAAGAAATATTTAGTCTTTCTTTGCATAGTGAAGAAGGTCATTTATTCTTGTGTGATGAAAATAGTTTATACCCTCCTTTACAAATTAGAAAACTAAAAGATAAAAGAACTCATAATGGTTTAATGTATTGTCCTAAGTGTTTAGCTGAAGATAAAATACCATATTTTAGAAAAAAGTGGAGATATAACTTTTATAATGCTTGCCCAAAACATAAAATATTTTTAACAGATAAGTGCTGGGGATGTTATAATAAAATTAGTTTATCTAAAATAAAGCATGAAAAAGAACTTTGTTTTTGCTATAACTGTGAAAAAGATTTAAGAGAAACTGTTAGTTTACCTATTGAATCAAATTATGAATATGGATTGAAAGCTATAGAATGGTTTGAAAGAGGATTAATTAGAGGATACTTTGCGATAAATAAGCAAAAAGTAAAATCAGTATTTGTTTTTGAAAGTATTACTTACCTTAGGTTTTTACTTGATAGAAAAGAAAAATTAAATTTAAAAAAATTTCCTTTAATTGAAGAGTATAAAAATATTTGTAAAAAACTTGATAGATATAACTCTAAAAAAACTTTATCTATAAAAAAAGAGTTTGTTTTAACTTCTATGGTGTATTATATTTTTCAAAATTATCCTAAAAATTTAGTTGATTTTTCAAAGGACAATCATTTGACACATAGAGATTTTATTCATGGTTTTAAAGATATCTCATTCTGGTATAAAAGTATGATAGATGAACTTATTCCTATGAAAAATAAAATTGGGAGAGAAATAAGTGAAAGTGAAGTCTTAGGAGCTACTAAATATCTTAGGAATCAAGGTAAAGTTGTCAATCAAATTAGTGTCGCAGAAATAGTTGGATGTCATTTTTCAATTCATAAAGGTTTTGTAAAAATTTATAAGAAAATACACAATAAATAACATTTTACTGCAAAACAAGAATATTAATCTGTTAAATTTATAGATATATACATCTATTTTTTTAATAGATATCATTTATATAGATATTTCTATCTATAAATTTTATAGACTTTAACGTTA
>ERZ1673961.591-NODE-591-length-13448-cov-155.421414_pt1 | contig 13448 bp, 10 predicted proteins | sample MGYA00580189_ERZ1673961 | MGnify/ENA primary metagenome ERZ1673961 (study PRJEB41334, sample SAMN05608105) | rock metagenome | biome: terrestrial subsurface; feature: shale formation; material: shale | place: USA: Pennsylvania ... | reverse complement strand
GCATTGGCTGCTTGATATTGACGAGTGTCGCACTTCGCAGTTGAATTCGGGCATACCCATTATATTTAGGATTCTTAATTTTTGGTCTGGATTCTTTATGAACGAGTAAGGAAGGTAATCACACATCGGCTTTTTCTCTCTTTGCTTCAATAGGTAAATCTCCTACTCTGTGAAGAGGCTATCTCCATGGGACTGAAGTATGTTAAAAGGCAGTGAGTACCCTTCTATCCGAGCATTGAGGACGTTTGTCGCGGTTGCAAATTACCTCAGCTTCTCTAAAGCGGCGGATGCCCTATGCATTACACAAAGCGCAGTAAGCAAACAAGTCGCCGCGCTTGAACAACTAGTGGGTTTACCTTTAATACAAAGAGGCTCGAATGGTATTGAGTTAACTGAGGAAGGAAAACGCTACCTACCGCAAGTCACAGAAGCACTAGAACTTATTCAGAATGCAACCGCCAACTTAATCCAATCAGATTCAAAGCAAGAATTGCTCACCGTGGATGTTACTCCTTCTTTCGCTAGCCTTTGGTTGGTACCTCATATTGATGACTTCCACCAGCGACATCCCAATATCCGTGTAAGAATCTGTACCGGAGATGGGAACGTCAAAGGTTCAAGCGGTGAAAGCGACTTGCATATTCGTTGTCTTCCATTGTCCACGCATTATGAATACAGCCACTTACTATGCGAAGAAATACTACTATTGGTCGGTTGTACTAACGCTCCTGCACTCAAGAATGTGCACGCTGTTAGCGACTATCCGCTGATACCTCAAATCACTCGTCCTCAGTTGTGGGAGCAATTTAAGGCTGCACATGCAGTAGAATCAACCGTTACCTATCACTCTGTAGGCTTTGAACATTTTTACCTAGCTTACGAAGCCGTCAAAATGGGAAAAGGACTCGCCTTACTTCCTGATTTTATGGCGCAGAATTCTATTTTAAGAGGGGATATCCAACGTATTCTCAACCTATCTTTACAGAGTGGTTATGGTTATTACGTGATGATCCCGAATTATCGCCTATCGGCTAAGAAAGTGGCGGCGTTTTACGAATGGTTGAAGAGCAAACTAAGCTAATATTGTTTTCTTGAAATGCTTTTGGTAACCCAAAACAACTCAAAGACTTCAGTATCTGTCTGCTCCAAATTGTGGCATTCTCATTAACACTGTTTCAAAAGGATAAATGGATTGAAAGATATGGACAGCAATTCGCCCAAACTCTCATTACGTACCATTGAGCCAACGGATTACCCTGAGCTTGCAGAACTAATGGACTTAGTGTTTCCTGATGTTGGCGGCTCATGGCCACGGCTGACGATTATGGATCTCATTCATCAGTTTCCTGATGGCCAAATCTGTATTGAAGATAACGGCAAAATAGTCGGTGCAGCATTAACCATTAAAGTGGACTACAACCGCTTTTCTCTTCCTCACCTGTATACCGACATCATTACCGAAAACAACGTCATACAGAATCAAGTAACCGGTGATGCAATGTATGGTCTCGATGTATTTGTCCACCCGGACTATCGAGGGCTACGTTTAGGTCGACGTTTATATGATGCGCGTAAAGAGCTTTGCCGTAGTAAGAACTTCAAAGCCATTTTAGCCGGTGGTCGCATTCCTAATTACCACCAATACGCAGATGAACTGAGCGTTGCAGAGTACATCGACAAAGTAAAACGCCGTGAGCTTCATGACCCTATTTTGTCTTTTCAGCTTGCTAACGACTTCGATGTAAAACGTATCATGCGCGGCTACTTGCCAGAGGATAGCGCTTCTAAAGGTTACGCGACACTGCTGGAGTGGGATAACTTTTTCTACGAAGAGGATATTCAATCCGTACACGATGTAGAAAAAACGCTGATTCGGATTGGTGTCGTCCAGTGGCAAATGCGCGCGATGAATGACCTGGAGGATTTGCTCGATCAGGCTGAGTTCTTCATCTCTTCTCTTGCGAACTATAAAGCCGATTTCGCCCTATTCCCTGAGTTCTTTAACGCACCGCTGATGGGCTTGCAAAACGACAAAAATTCCGTTGAAGCAATCCGCTTTTTGGCTAGCTTTACAGAAGAGATCAAAAACCGTTTCTCGCAGATGGCGGTCACCTACAACATCAACATTATTGCAGGCAGTATGCCCGTTATCGAAGATGGCAAACTGTATAATGTGGCCTACTTGCTGCAACGAGATGGTGAAATTAACGCTCAATATAAAATCCACATCACGCCTCATGAACAAAGAGACTGGGTGATCGACGGTGGTGACAATGTTCAAGTGTTCGAAACCGATGCGGGCAAAGTCGGCATACTGATTTGTTATGACAGCGAATTCCCTGAATTGGGAAGAATGTTAGCAGAACAAGGCGCACAAATTGTATTCGTTCCTTTCTGGACGGACACAAAAAATGGCTACCAACGAGTACGAATTTGTTCCCAATCGCGAGCCATTGAAAACGAATGCTATGTTGCAATCGGTGGCAGTGTTGGTAACTTACCTCGTGTTGATAACGTGGACATCCAGTACGCACAATCTGCCGTATTCTCACCGTCGGATATCTACTTCCCGCACGATGCGACCTTGACAGAAGCAAGCGCCAACACCGAAATGATGATCTTCGCCGATGTTGATTTGACTAAGTTGAAGCAACTTAATACCGAGGGTTCAGTAACCAACTTACGTCACCGACGTCTTGATTTGTATGGCGCATTTACTAAAGCTAAAGAGTCATAAAGGTGTGCCTTATTCGTCGCCACACGGGAGCGTGACGGCGAATAAAACAAGCAGCAGATTGATTCCGCACAATAATCAGAGGCATGTCAGTTTTTCTCAGCGGTGAGAAACAAGAATTGACCCAGTAGGACATTCGGAGTATCACTCCAACTTCGTTCCGCTTTTATTAGGGGAAAGCTTTTGGAACACATTAACGAACTTCTCATGTCAATGAAGCCTTTGCTCGAGCAATACGGCTACTTGGCGCTGATTGTCAGTATATTTCTAGAAGGGATAGGTGTCCCGATGCCTGGTCAATCGCTGATGATCGCGGCATCTTTGCTCTCTTCAGAACAAGTCATGAACCTAAGTATGGTTATGATGGTATCGTGGCTAAGCTGCTTTTTTGGGAATACCTGTGGTTACCTAATCGGTTATTACTTTGAAGGCTGGTTGGATAAAAAAGGCTATATCTCTGGCCCGAAGATGCAAACACTTCAACTGACTATCCAGAAATACGGCCCTACGTGCTTGGTCGTCAGCCGCTTTATTGAAGGAATGAAGCAATTTATGCCTCTTGCATGCGGTATCGCGAAAATGCCACGTAGAGAGTTTTTGCTCGGTAACGCCCTCGCGGCGACGGTTTGGGTATTGGTATTCAGCTTGTTAACTCACTTTGCATTTGAACATTTAAGCGTGTTGAGCAACCTGTACACCGAATACAAATATCTGGTATGGGCATTTGCTGCTGTCTTATTTACGTGGATGGTTTTAGGTATTGTTAAACGCAAAAAAGCCAAATCAATGCAATAACGACAGTCTCTTCATTAGCGCATAACTAAAGCTCGTGGTATCAGTGAGATACGTAATACGAGCTTTTATCTTTTTCTTTACGTGCAAAATTTAAACAGCCATTTAGACGTCTAGACGTTGACAATGCGTAAATGTGATATTAGTCTGCTCTTCTCTCTTATTATTAACATTGTCGTTTACATGTCCGGTTCCCAACAAACAACTAAAACAGTTGCACCTTCTGCGGTCGCACTGATCCCATTGATTGTATTCCTTGCGCTGTTTATTGGCGTAGGCACTTACTTATCTTTGCAAGGCGTTGAATTTGCCTTCTACCAGCTGCCTGCACCCATCGCGGTATTACCAGCCATCATCATTGCGTTTCTTTTAAGTAAAGAGAAACTTAACCGCTCAATCGAACACTTCATGCGTGGTGTTGGCCACCCAGACATCATCGCAATGTGTATGATCTATCTGCTTGCAGGTGCCTTTGCTGCGGTAGCAAAAGCCTCTGGCGGTGTTGATGCAACGGTGAACCTTGGTTTATCCGCAATTCCAACCAGCATGATTTTACCGGGCATTTTTCTGATTTCTGCTTTTATCGCAACAGCAATGGGCACTTCGATGGGTACCATCGCAGCCGTTGCCCCCGTAGCGTTAGGCATTGCTGAATCAGCCGGGATGAGCTTACCGTTAACCGCAGGCGTTGTGCTGAGCGGCGCTATGTTTGGTGATAACCTTTCTATCATCTCTGACACCACGATCGCGGCGACACGCTCTCAAGGTTGTGAGATGAAAGACAAGTTTAAAGAGAACATTCGTATTGCTTTGCCTGCGGCGTTGATCGCGATTGCAGTGTTCGCTTTCAACAGTACAGCGACTCAAGTGCCTGCAACTGGCGATATTGAGTGGCTAAAAGTCTTGCCGTACATCACTATTTTGATCCTAGCGGTATCTGGTGTGAATGTGTTTGTGGTTCTGTCGATTGGTATCCTTTTGGCTGGCGGCGTGAGCTTGGCATCGATTGACAATTACGGACTGACTAATCTAGCCCAAGACGTTTACAAAGGCTTTGGTAACATGCAAGAGATCTTCTTGTTGTCCATGCTAATTGGTGGTTTGAGTGAACTGATGCGTCGCCAAGGTGGTCTTGCTTTTCTAACAAATTTCGTTAGCAGCCTTATCCACGCGTTTGGCTCTAGCCACTCTAAGCATGCCAACAGCCGCGCGAGCGAGCTAGGTATCGCAGGCTTGGTGTCGATGGTCAATGGCTGTACGGCGAACAATACCGTCGCCATCATTGTCTCGGGCAGCGTTGCGCGCCAGTTGGCGGAAGAGAATAATGTCTCTCCTCGCCGCTCAGCAAGCTTGTTAGACATTTTCTCATGCGTGGTGCAAGGCGTGTTGCCTTACGGCGCTCAAGTGTTGCTGCTAGGTTCCGTATTCAACCTATCGCCAATTGAAGTAGTTGCTAATTCTTACTACTGTTTTGCATTAGCGATAGCGGCTGTTGTCGCGGTGTTTATCAAACATCCCGCGCGTCAACCTGTAGTGCAAACCGAAAACTAACGACAAATACCGAAAAGGCTCCGATGGAGCCTTTTTACTTTCCTTTCTTCTTTTTTTTCTTTGCCGCGAGCAGATTTACTTCAAAGCTGAACGCAAACTTTGCGCACTGTGTAAAGGAATCGCAAAGCGATGCGCCACATCGCGTAGAGCTTCCACCTGAGCCGCGTTACTGATTGCTAATTCGCCTGCCACATCGAAGTGGTTATTCTCAAACCCCACTCTCACATCGAATCCAAGTAACATCGCACTCGCTAAACAGTCTTGCTCTCGCGCGCCAAAAGCACAAATGGCACATCGAATTTCTTCCTCGACAAAACGCGCCAAATTCAAACCTCGTAAATCCCATGGCGAAGACTGTTGAGCTTGGTGATAACGCCCTAACACCACTAATGCATGCTGATGCGTTTTAGGTAACACGCCCGCATCACGCAGTTGGAAATAACGTTCAATGTCGGTTGCATCGTAGAGAATAATTTGGCTCACGATGTTGTTTTCAGACACCCAATGGAAAAAGGCATGCCCTTCTTTCTCACTTGCTCGATCGGGGATTAATTCCCTCAATGCGAAAGAAGCCGCTTCTGGTTTCACTGCTTTAACTAACGCCATCTGTTGTGCCGGAGAATACAAGCCCACCGCCTCTGTGGTGAGCTGAACCATCATGTTTTCTCCCACCGCTTCTTTCACGGCATGGTAAATTGCCATGTTGTCGTCGATGTCTAATGAATGACGTCCGTTGGCGTCTCTAGCATGCAAATGGATCATGGCAGCCCCTGCCGTTTGACAAGCGATAGCCTCTGCAACCAGTTCGTCTGTTGTCATGGGTAAGTTGACGTGATCGTGCTTGGTTTTTCTTGCGCCGTTTGGAGCCACGATAATAGCGATAGGTTCTCGCAAATATTGGTTTGCTACTTCCATGTCTCCGCCACCTCTTTTAACGTCAGTGAGAGTTTACCGACTAGTTCATCAATATGATGAGACTGAATAATGAATGGCGGTGCGAGCAAAATATGGTGCCCATTAACGCCATCAATCGTTCCGCCCATTGGATAGCACATTAAGCCATTTTCCATTGCTCGCTGTTTGATGCGTTTGTCTGCCAATGTGGCTTTACTCAGAGGCGCCTTGCTTTCTTTATCCGCCACCAACTCAATGCCCAAAAACAAGCCTTTACCACGAATGTCGCCAATGTATGGTAAATGGGCCAATGCAGAAGTAAGCTCTTTACGCAGCAAAACACTTTGCTGATTCACCGCTGTTAATAAATCATCTTGGAAGATGGTTTCAATGGTTGCCACGGCGGCAGCGCACGCCACAGGGTGCGCCATAAAAGTATGACCATGTTGGAAAAAACCGCTTCCATCAGCAATAGCTTGATAGACTCGATCATTCGCAACCACCGCGCCAATAGGTTGATAACCCGCACCAAGCCCTTTAGCCATACAAACCAGATCGGGCTCTGCCTCTTCTTGCTCAAACGCAAAAAAACTGCCACTGCGCCCAACGCCACACATGACTTCATCCAAGATCAATAACACATCGTATTGGTCGCATATTTCGCGAATACGTTTAAAGTAACCTTGAGTCGCAGGTACAGCTCCAGCGGTGGCTCCCACAATAGGCTCGGCGACAAAAGCCATGACATTCTCAGCCCCCAACTCAAGAATTTTTGCCTCAAGTTCATTCGCCGTTCGCAATGAGTAATCCAATTCCGACTCATGAGTCTGCTGATACCGATAAGCATAGCAAGGGGCAATGTGATGGCTCGGATGCAAGATGGGTTTGAACGGTTCACGTCGCCATTCATTACCACCGACCGCCAGAGCTCCCAACGTATTGCCGTGATAACTTTGCTGACGCGCGATGAATTGCTTCTTCTCTGGCTTACCTGATTCCACAAAATACTGCCGCGCCATTTTTAGTGCCGACTCCACCGCTTCTGATCCGCCACTGACTAAATACACATGGTTGAACTGCTCAGGCATGTACTGACAAATCAATTCCGCTAGTCGCTCACTGCTGTCACTAGTAAAAAATCCAGTATGAGCAAACGGCACTCGCTCGAGCTGTTCCAACATGGCTTTTTTAACGGCTTGATGACTGTGGCCAAGGTTTGATACCGCAGCACCACCACAAGCATCGAGATACTGCTTTCCATGCTTATCGAATAGATAAACACCTTCACCTTTATCGATGATTGGCAGCGTGGCATGGCAATGACGGTGAAATACGTAAGACATTTGAGTCCCTTCCAATGTGTAAGATTTGCACACATCATCAGGAACAAACCCAAATGCAACAAGGGAATAAATTTCACCCACCATGAGCTTTTGGAATACCACAACCCAAAAACACCAAAGCATTTGATATTTAAATAATAAAATAAAAACAGGCCAGCTTTTTTAAAGGCTGGCCTATGGGTAACCAAAAGCTAAAAACAGAATCGTTTACGCGTTTAGTGCCTGTTCTAAATCGGCTAGAATATCGTCAATATGCTCAATACCTACAGATAAACGAATCATCTCTGGAGACACACCAGCTTGTTTTTGTTCTGCTTCGCTCAACTGACGATGAGTCGTCGATGCTGGATGGCAAGCCAATGATTTTGCATCGCCAATGTTCACCAAACGCTTAAAGATTTTCAGAGCGTCATAAAAGCGCACACCTGCGTCATAGCCGTCTTTTAAACCAAACGACAAAATCGCAGAAGGCTTACCTTTCATGTATTTTTCGGCGAGATGGAAGTGATCAGAACTTGGCAATCCGGCATAACTTACCCAGCTGACTTTGTCATTCTGTTCCAAGAACTCAGCCACTTTGAGAGTGTTCTCGGTATGGCGCTCCATACGCAGCGGTAACGTTTCTAGCCCTTGCATAAGCATAAATGCATTCATCGGTGATAATGCCGATCCGGTATTACGCAATGGTACGGTACGCGCGCGCCCGATAAATGCCGCCTCACCAAACGCTTCGGTATACACCACGCCGTGGTAAGAAGGTTCTGGTTGGTTGAAAACTGGAAAGCGGTCTTTGTGCTGCGCCCAAGGGAATTTACCGGAATCCACAATCACGCCACCTAATGTGGTGCCGTGTCCACCAACGTACTTAGTGAGGGAGTGAACGACGATATCCGCACCGAATTCGATGGGTTTGCACAGCACTGGTGTCGCGACGGTGTTATCCACAATCACAGGTACGCCTTGTGCGTGAGCAAGCTCCGCTACGCGTTCTAAATCAATGATATTACCGGCTGGGTTACCAATGCTCTCGCAGTACACCGCTTTGGTATTTTCATCAATTAACTCGGCCAAACTTTCTGGTTTGTCATCTTTGGCAAACTTCACCTGAATCCCCTGATTTGGCAGCATGTGCGCAAACAAGGTGTAAGTACCGCCATAAAGTTGCGGCGTAGAAACGATGTTATCGCCCGCTTGCGCTAAGGTCAGAATCGCATAGTTAATCGCTGCACTCCCCGCACTCACGACCAACCCGGCAATGCCGCCTTCTAACGCCGCCATGCGTTTTTCCAGAACATCGTTAGTCGGATTCATGATGCGAGTGTAGATATTCCCCGGTACTTCCAAGTTAAACAGATCAGCGCCGTGCTGCGCGTTATCAAACTCGTACGCGACCGTTTGATAAATCGGTGTCGCGACAGATTTAGTGGTAGGGTCAGTTTCGTAACCAAAATGGATGGATAGCGTTTCGTCTTTCATGTTCTTCCTTGAGCGTCATCGAGATAAATCGTGGACTTATCATGCCGACTTTTTAACCACAGAACCTCGTTATGGGTCACATTGCCCAAGTCCAGAAACGTTTATGAAATGGGAAAAGGTAACATTTTTGATATTCATCGATAGGTATAACTTGCGCTTGATTGAAAGTCTTTAATCTTGTTGATAATCCTCCTTCAATATGAACTAAAGTGAATTTGACCTATTGAGTTCTCAAACTCATTGAGATGGGAGCAATAGGCAAAAAACTTACTCTGTATGGAGATGACCGATGAACAAAAACTGGATCCCTATTGCCCTATCTGGGCTTGCTTTAACGGGGTGTTTTTCTGAAGAAGCGAAAGAAGTAGAAGCCGTCGCCGAGCCGCTAAAAGTAACCGCCGCAGACAAAATTTATTATGGTGGCGACATCCTAACCATGGCAGGCGATAAGCCAGAGTACGCCGAAGCCGTCGCGACATTAGGCGAGAAAATCATTTATGTCGGCAGCAAAGATGGAGCGATGGAACACAAGTTCGGTAAAACACAGTTGGTCGACTTAAAAGGCAAAACTATGTTGCCTGGCTTTGTTGATCCGCACAGTCATGTGTATGGTGTTGGTCTGCAAGCCATGGTCGCAAACGTGCTGCCATCTCCTGATGGCGAAGCCGATACCGTTGCGAAAATCATAGAAACTCTGAAAAATGCCGAGAACAATAATACGCAACGCCTATTCATTGAGAAAACCGGATGGATTTTAGGTTTTGGTTACGACGACGCCCAACTGGATTACTACCCTACCAAAGCGGATCTCGATAAAGTCAGCACAGATAAGCCTGTATTAATCATCCATACTTCGGGGCATTTGAGTGTCGCAAACAGTAAAGCGTTAGAGCTAGCAGGCATCACATCAGAATCGGAAGATCCAAAAGGTGGCATTATCCGCCGAATGGAAAACAGCCAAGAACCAAATGGGGTCCTAGAAGAAAACGCGCACTTTGCAATGCTGTTCAACCTCAATAAGTTGATTGATTCAGAACTTCAAGATCGCATGTTAGAAGCCTCGCAAGGTATGTACGCGAAATATGGCTATACCACGGCTCAAGAAGGACGAGCAACATCAGAAGGTTATGAAGCGATGAAACGCGCGTCGAAAAACGACAAACTGATGATCGACTTGGTTGCGTACGCCGATATGGTATCGAGCAGCGATTTTATGGACTCGGAATACAACACGCCAGAGTACACCAACCATTTCCGCATCGGTGGCGTAAAGCTGAACTTTGATGGCTCTCCACAAGGTAAAACGGCATGGCTAAGTCAGCCTTACTTCCACCCACCACATGGACAAGATAAAGACTACGCCGGCTACCCAACTTTCGAAGATCAACAAGCTTACGATTACGTAGAAACGGCCTTTAAAAATGAATGGCAAGTGCTGACGCATGCCAATGGTGACGCTGCGATCGAGCAATTTATCAATGCGGTAACCAAAGCAAATGAAAAGCTAGGAAAGCAAGACCGCCGACCTGTACTCATTCACGGCCAAACCATGCGCCAAGACCAAGTGGATCGCTTAGCTGCGCAAGGCATCTTCCCTTCCTTATTCCCAATGCATACTTTCTATTGGGGTGACTGGCATGTGGACTCGGTACTCGGCCATCCTCGTGCCGATTTCATTTCACCAACTCAAGCGGTGAGAAAGGCAGGGTTAAAGTTCAGTACTCACCATGACGCACCTGTTGCGCTGCCAAGTTCATTCCGAGTATTGGATGCGACCGTCAATCGCACCACCAGAACCGATAAAGTACTGGGGCCAGATCAGCGCGTTGACACGTATACCGCACTGCAAGCCATGACGATTTGGCCGGCTTACCAACACTTTGAGGAGTCGTATAAAGGTTCTATCGAGGTGGGTAAGAATGCGGATTTAATCATCCTCGATAACAACCCGATGAAGATTGAACCTAAGGCGCTAAAAGACCTAAACGTGGAAGAAACCATCAGCAGAGGTCAATCGGTTTATCAACGACAGTAATCCAAAATAAAACACCGCCGCTATCGAGGCGGTGTTTTCTATCTGACTCACCAAGCACTTTATCTATTTACTCTCCACTTGCTGTAATAACCAAGTACGAAACTTGTTTGTGGACTGGCTTCGTGTGTTCATGATCAAGTAGTACCCTGCATTGGCTGGAACCGGCTGAAAGGGAGAAACTAAACGCTCTGTCGTCAATTCATCCTCAATCAGTGCCATTCGTGCCATCGCAATCCCAACTCCTGCTTCCGCCGCAGACATCGCCATATCCGTTCGATTGAAAAAGTGTCCAACATCGGTTTTAAAGTCTAATCCCATTGCTGACGCCCAATATAGCCACTCATAGTCACGCGTCGCTTTTTCCCATGGCATCGCATCGTGTAGTAGCGTCGCCTCCTGCCATTTCTTCACTGACATTGAGGATTCTTGTTCATCAAAAGGCGCTTTTAGCCAACCATGATCCTCAAGGTACTTCGGACTCATTACGGGCAGCAGTTGCTCATCCAAAATCAACTCCGCGTTAGCATTTCTATAAGGATGAAGACCATAGTCAATTGCGACGTCATAGTCTTTTATCTCACTATTTACCAACGCACCTTCCGCGAAGATTTGTACTTGGATATCCGGGTTCTCGTGATGAAAACTTTCCAGCTTTGGGACTAACCATTTAAAAGCAAAAGAAGGCGTTAATTTTAAGCGGATCTCATTGGTGTGCTTTTCTACTTTGAGCTCATCAAGCAGTTTGCTCAGCTCGGAAAAGTGAAACTGCGTCGCTTGGTGTAACTGAGTGCCTTTAGCGGTTAAACGAATACCGCGGGAATGGCGTTCAAATAAAGTAAAACCTAATAACGCTTCCAAATGAATAATTTGTTGGCTCACGGCTCCCGTAGTGAGGTGCAAAAACTTAGCCGCGCCAGTAAAGCTGCTGTGTTCCGCGACTTGGCTAAACAGACACAAGCCACTTATTAAATTACTTCTCATCCTTGAGCCTATAGTTTTTCTAAACGCTGTATGTAATTTATATCGATTGTTAACAAAAGGTAAAGAAAAGAAACTAACCACTCAGATAAATGTGTGGAGTACATCAATGGAAGTCATCGTATTAGGCAGCGGCGTCATCGGCTTAACCTCTGCTTGGTATTTATCTCAAGCAGGCTATCAAGTTACTGTTATTGACCGTCAACCAAGCAGTGCAATGGAAACAAGTTTCGCCAATGCTGGGCAGATCTCGTACGGCTATTCTTCGCCTTGGGCTGCGCCTGGTGTTCCTGTTAAAGCCATAAAGTGGTTAATGGAAGAGCATGCTCCACTCAAAATCAAACCAACCCTCAATGCCGATATGATCAGTTGGGCAAGTAAGATGGTGGCCAACTGCACCCTGTCTCGCTACCAAGTCAACAAAGCTCGCATGCTTTCGATAGCTAACCACAGTCGTATGTGTCTGGAACAATTACGTCAAGAACATGCCATTGAATATCAAGGTCGCCAGTTCGGCACCTTGCAAGTATTTCGAACGCCTCAACAGCTGCAAGCCATTGAAAAGGATATGCAGCTTCTAGAGCAAAGCGGGACTCGGTTTGAGTTGATGGACGTAGAACGCTGCATTGAACAAGAACCTGGACTGGATCTTGTGAAAGATAAGCTGGTTGGTGGCTTGCACCTGCCAGATGACGAAACAGGCGATTGCTATCAGTTTTGCCAACAACTAACAGAGCTCGCTAAGGCCCATGGCGTGAGGTTCGAGTTCGACACCGAAGTAAGCAATTGGGTTACAGTAGGCAAAAAGATCATAGGTGTCCAAACGAATCGAGGACAGTTTAAAGCGGACCAATATGTGGTTGCCTCTGGCAGCTATTCTACAGCGCTACTCAAGCAAATCGACATTGAGATTCCTGTCTATCCAGTAAAAGGCTATTCGCTCACCATCCCAATGGAAGATGAGCACTTCTCTCCTCGCTCTACTGTGATGGATGAAACCTATAAAGTCGCCATGACTCGGTTTGATGACAGAATTCGCGTAGCGGGCACCGCAGAATTAGCAGGGTTTGATGCCTCCCTTCCGCAAAAACGAAAAAATACCATCGAAATGGTCATCCGTGATCTTTTCCCTCGCTGCGGCGACTTTAGCCAAGCCGAGTTTTGGAGTGGCTTTAGACCAATGACGCCTGATGGCACACCGATTATCGGCGCGACCAAATACGATAACCTTTTTACTAACACTGGACACGGCACTCTGGGTTGGACTATGGCTTGTGGTTCTGGTCAATTACTAGCGAGCATTATGGCTGGTGAAAAAGCGAAAGTGATGGATGACACAGAGCTTAACCTTTGCCGTTATGCATAAGGACATATCTGCATAAAAAACAAACAGGCCTTTACTCCACAAAATGCATAATATTTGGCATTTTTAACTCATCAAATATGCAGCACATTTTAATGACAATGTGCTGCATATTTAATCATCAGACAAATCTTCTACCTCAAAGGAGCAAATAAGCAACAAGAACTAAATTTTAACAATCACTCTCCATTCTGTGTTCACCATCACGCTACAAAGGATTTATAGCCAAAAAAGTTAACAATTGCATTACATAAAGGGTAATGTATTGTGTGAAAAACAACC
>ERZ1673961.590-NODE-590-length-13463-cov-20.175343_pt1 | contig 13463 bp, 16 predicted proteins | sample MGYA00580189_ERZ1673961 | MGnify/ENA primary metagenome ERZ1673961 (study PRJEB41334, sample SAMN05608105) | rock metagenome | biome: terrestrial subsurface; feature: shale formation; material: shale | place: USA: Pennsylvania ... | reverse complement strand
TTCTAAATGTCACGCTGACATAAATAAAGATTCATACCAATTGGTACTACCATGTTTCAATCTCACAACAATTGACTATAAAAGTATCATACTGGTTGTCTGACCATCCGCTGGAACACGTATCTGGACTAAATTGTTTTAGAGCTGTGTATTAAAACGTTTTTGTCAGATTAGAAAAAGCATCTTGAAACCTTAAACGCTTGCTATTATTGCATGTGTTCGCAAGATGGTTGTGATATGCTAAGAGATGCATCATGTAGGATTAGAACATAGCTAAAAATTAGTTATTGACGCCATAGTCGTTTGTTAAAGGTCGGTTTTCGCATCTTCCAGAGCCTGTTTTTGAATATTTGCAATAACTTCCTCGGTTAACCCATACTTTGCTGCGACAGTCATTGTGATTGGGTTTAGGATGTCCTCAACCTCATTGAACAACTCTATTGATTTTTCCAACCCTGTAATCATCTTATTACGCCCAGACGCGTTCATAAAATCCATAGCTTTAGCTTGGAAATAACTATGAGCCAAGAAGTTACGTTCCTTGAGTGCCTTAGCTAGCAACGATTCTGTAGTCGCTTGAAGTACGTTTAAAGATTTTAGATGTCCTATTAGTCTACCCATCGTCTTATCACTAACTTCCTGATCAAAGCTATCAAACTTAGCCTCCCACTCCTCTTGGGTGTGCTTAGACTTTGCCTCTCTTTCGTATAAATCACAAAAGATGAGCAACTGAATAATCGATTGCTCCACACATTGAGCACGATACATCGCTAAACCGTAATATGCGTAAACTTCTTTACAATGTTCTGATTTGTCCATAATAATTTTTTTTCGTTTGGGTCATATTTTCTCCACCTAACAAGGTGGCTAGCTCAAGATCTACATTTATAGGTCCCAATTGCACAACATCTCTACAAAGATGTATTCATTTAGCAACTAATTGACGTAAATTATTCTTCAACTGTCTAACTGTATCTGATTGAGACACTTCCCATTCTTTAGAAAGATACTGAATTACGGTATCAACATCTGAGGGGAACAGTATTTTTCCCGAAACTTTCGCAAAAGGTCCATCTGTTTCTAGAAGAATTTTATCTTTAGGTAACCAAGATATAAGTCGCTTTCCACGTGCTGAGAAAAGCATTGCTGGTCCAACTGAAAAATAACAACCTATATCGACAGCTTCTAATAACTGTTTTTTTGTCCCCAAAAACCAGTGGAGAACAGGGATGCCTGCTTTCGGGTGTTTTTTCAGACACATTAAGGTTTCGTCTACTGCATTCAGGCTATGTATTGTTAGAACTTTATCATTGAATGACTCACATTTTTTCAGAATGTGATTAAAAACCAATAATTGGTCATCAAAATGCTCTCTCCAGCCTTTTGATCCATCTAGTCCAATCTCACCTATATATTTAGTTTTCTCTATAAGTCGATCGAAAATTGGTAGTTCATTTTTCCTTAAATGAGCTAGCTGAGGGTGCAATCCCAAAGCGGTTTTGCAATGCTTAAGCCCTTTTGTGAGATTAACAGTGCCTTCGAAGGCTGAAGGCACTGTTGTTACAGATAATACGTAATAGTTTGAGCGTTCAATGTCATCCAATACCTTCTGATGTTCGGGGTATAGATCAACATGGCAATGCATATCCATCATGATGTTTTGTTAGCCTGTATAAACACTTCAACTTCCATCAAACCACGCTTAAGCGTTGATTCCAAGGCATTACGTATAGACTTATCTAGTGGGATTGGACCAGATTTACGTAGCCAAGATTTGTAATTATTGGTTTGCTTCAACCGGATAATGGCTGTTTGAACTGCTTGCAGGTCGTCTCTTGTATCCTTCTCTTTAATTAGCGTTTTCAATCGCTTTGTTTTATATGGTGCGTCATCATCAAAGCCAGCATGATGAACAGATGCTCTTCTAATTAGACAGGGCAAGCAGTGCCCACATTGTATGTGTTCTCTGTGCCAGTGGCTGCATGAAACGCTTAGCGGTACGGCTTTTTTAATAGCGTTTTGGTCAACGCACTCAGCCAACATCTCCCCCTTTGTTTTAAACTGATAAGGGTTTACGAATTTGACGTCAAAACCTATGCGTGTCAGCAATTCTTCCAACCTCTGCAAGAAGTTGGGGTGTGTGGTTCTCGTACTGTGACTACCTATTCGCCTTCTAGTTAGTGGTGGATTGATTGAGATATAGCCATTCTCAGGAACGATAATGGTTTTAATACTGGCATCACAGTTAGCACTTCTCAGTGCGGAAATGCCCAATACGGCCATCGCCAAGAAGTTAAAGCTTCTCCCACGCATACTTATGTCCGTTCTGCCTTCATATGTTTTAATTATATGAGGAGAAATTGAATAGGAGAGCTCAGCAAATGGAGAAGACAACAAAGTCTTAATTTCTTCCTGTTTTGCACCATCTCCACGATAGGCGTGACTTACTAAGAGAGGCTTATATTCTGACTCTCCATTAAGGATATCAATAGCACCCACTGCACTATCAAGACCGCCAGAAAATAGGCAAACAGCATTTTTTCCTAGAAGAGTTTTGGCTTTATATTTAGCCTGCTTACTTATCTTTGGTTTAGGCAGTTCCATTGATGTCTGCTCAAAAGTGAACATCCATTGATCGCCAGTAAGAAAGTTCAAAATTGAACTCAACTCAGCGCTTTCTGCATTCCATATATTCGGTTCACTTACAGGGATGTGAAGGTGCATTTGCCTTGACCAAGCATTCTCAGCCTTCTCTCTTAACTCAAAAGTATCTGCTGCGGTAACAGCGGAAGCAATTGTAATTAAATCGATTGCCTTAGGCTCAACAGCAACTCCCAAGTCTCTTACTGTTTGCAGTAGCCCTCTGGAAGCTAAGCTGTGTTTTTTTTGATCATATTCGTGAGTGTGGAATAGTTGTACAGGGTGGCATGACTCTGAATATTCAGGTAGTTGGTTTGGATTATCATTGAAGTAAAACTTAGTCATCGAAACTCTCCCATTCTTCAACGGTCATTGCGATGGTATCAGCTTGAATCTTGGTAATGTTATTTCTGGTGATATTGCTAGGGTTGCCATTAGTGACCTTGTCTAGCTGCTCCTGAGCTATTACCTTGATAAGCTCCCTTAGCTCAACTTCCATGCTATGGTGCTTGCTAGCAGGTTCTACGTGGAACCAAGCCCTGCCCATGCCTTCAACCACATCTTGGAAAATCAAGTCAGTTAAATAGCAGCCGATGGCTTGTTGGATTACTTCTTCAGTAAAACTATTTGGATCGAAATCTTCTGTATCTGGTAGCGCTTCTTCCAGCGCGTAATCTAAGGCAATTCTCACAGAGTCTGAGTCAGCATTATCAGGAGCCAAATGTGAAGCAATTCTATCAATAGCTTGGTCAGTGGATAGGCCTTTCAAGTCATTTAAGGAAAGGCTTTGGTTGTTGACAGTAACAGTGTCTCCACGCATTACTCCAAGTAAACCAGTACCAGCCGTTATCCCACTAGCCAACCTTCGGCTTGTGGTTTTTCCACCACCAGAGCCTTTTTTAGAATAACTCTTTAGTGCTCGCCTTAGATCAGAGCTTGAACCTCCGGCCTTGGCATAATTCCCGAATTCTCTTCTAGCTCCTGCAAAACGGTTTGCAGGATTGGCAGTACCAGATGGTTTGCCGATTTCCTGCTGAACTTTTTCATTGTCGATTTCCTTGTCACCTTGATTTTCCCCGTCCGGGCCACCAGTATCTTGAGCTGGCTCAATTGTTACAGGCGGACTTTGTTCAGCCCATGACGGAATGAGTGGGCTCTGGTTATTAGGGCCAGTTGATGATGCTGAAGTACCCATTAATACCTACTTTTCTAATTCCTTGATAATTACATTCAACCACCTTTGCTTTGGCAGTCCCTTCACGTAAGTTAGTAGCGCCTTTTTACATTTAGGCTCTTCAACTGCTAGTAGTCTCGCGCCATATATGCCTGGGGGAGCTTTTGACCAATCACTTACAGTCCTGAAGTTTTCAATTAGTCCATCCATCACAGCTAAATAGTCTTCTCTTGGGGTCGCTGCTATGGCATTTTGGTTTGTATGGCTTAGTCTTTCCGTTTGTTTCATTAAATCCTTCACAAGCTTTTGAGCAGCGCCGGACATAACTGCATTCACTAGGCCCATGGGGATACTCTCTCTACTTAAGTATGCCGCTGGGGTCAGGTTCACATTTGCAAACATCGGTGGTAGCTTCGACCACTTGTCAAGAAAGGCTAAATCTAGCTTCCACTCTTCTGGTAAATCCATATCATCGAATTCAGCTTCTGGATCTTCCAATTGAGCCAGAATCTTTGGAGAACCACTCTCTGTATCAATCAACTGATACAGTTTGTTTGTTGCTTGAGTCCCCAAACAACGCTCAAATATCACCAATTTGGTAATGGTTTTCTCATCCAGCTGCATACCACGACGGAGTGCTGTTTTTCTTCTCATTTTCACCTGATTTAAGAGGCGTTTAACAATTCGAGGGTTCCCATTTATATTGGAGGACTCTGCGAGCAATGGAGCAAGTTGTTCGGCCACGATGAACTTACTTCTGAGTTCGTCCTTACCCTGAACATCTTGAACTTTATCAACGTCCAAAAGCTCATCGACTGATATGGGTGACTGCTTCCAAGATAGCTGAAGAGACTGCTCTAGGCTTTCCCTAAGCCCCTCAAGCTGGTCACTCGTAACGCCATGATCTTGAGCTGTCAACATCATCAGGTAAGCTCTGATTTCTAGAGTACCAGGTCTTGGAACGTGTACTGGGATTTGAATTAATTTATCTAGGTAGTCTGTTTGGTGGCGCTGCGAAGCTCCCTTGTGATATTCCGGCACAGCTAAGCGGATCATATCTTCGTCTGCCGCAATCACGAATGCTGTATTTGGTAAAAACAAAAATAGTCGTATCGCTTCCAGCGTCGAAATTGCATTAAATGGCGAGCAACGGTCCAAGTTATCGACATAGACTATGAGTGGTTTATCAAATTCACTCAACAAGTCTGAGTACGCATTGCGGAACTCTTTAATTTCTTTTGGGGGTGAAAAAGCCTTTTTAGGCTTTAAAATTTCTTTGTTATCTTTAGCTATCTGCTTCGCACCATCTACTGCATCCTTGGCATCACCAAAGTCTAGTTCGCGATCCTCTCCACCACTGAATAGCCCCATCAACTTCTGAAAACCACCCATGGTGGGAACGCCAGCTAAAGCTGCACCACCATCCATCAATAATCCCAAAGATCTAATGATGTCAACACGTCCTGCAAACTCTTTAGCCTTCTTGCTCAAGCTGGCGTTGTCTTTCGCTTGGTTTACCAAGGTAGATGCAATTGTCTCTAATAGAGCCGCTTTAGCATCGTCATAGCCTTGATACATCCATGCATCGAAATGGACTTGAATGTAGTCTTGCTTCTCTTCAGATATTGATTTTTTGGTTAGCTCTAAGATTGTTGATTTTCCTGCCCCCCAATCCCCAAAAACGCCAACAGATATTGGCATCAATTCTTTTTCGGTGATTAGATCCTTAATCGATTCGGCAGTTTCACTAAAATTTAAAAAGTCTAGTGAGGACTCTTTATCAGACCACATTTAAACCCCATTTTGTCTACAAAATAGCTGTTTTCAACACGCACTATTTTCTGACTTTTAAGTCAAGCCCCAAAACTAGAGCGTTGGAACCATCTTTATTTGTTAAGACTTCTATTTTATTTGCCCGTACACTGACTTCTTCAGGTAACTCATCTTTAGAACAATGGATTACAAACTGAGTTTTGGTATTCTTGTAGCGGCTAATTAGCCCTTCATCTATGTACTTTTCAACATCTAATGGCGTTGAAAAAATATCCATATTCCTTTGAAGCTCTTCGGTTTCCTTAGTGTTCATATCTTCCTCATTTCTGCCAAAGCTATAACAGTCTATATCAAACTAAATATTCTGTTATTAGGAAAAATAGGTCAAATGATGACAAAAGAAGTGTGTCCCAAATCAGAGTCTGGCAAACTTCGGGGCATTTTCGATTTAGGAATGGCAGCGTATCGATTGCGATCGCGGCTATTTTAGCATGAGACTTTATTACTCTCTCACAGTAGAGTTAAAATAAAGCTAATCTGGTAAATAAAACGTCGGAACTGATTGCCAGGACTTTAAGTGACTATAAGACAGGAATCGAACTACCTGCCAGTTGCATTTGATACTTATTATCCCTGCTGGCAAGCGAGGTGACGAGCTGGTAGCTATTGCAATAGCTCAGAACAAGTGCTAGCCACTGGACGATAAACCTAACTTTGAAAGACTCTCTTCTCCTGTCAACACTGGGTGATAATGAAAGTGCGGTTTTAGACTTTCAGCAAACTGACTGACAACTTTTGGAAAGCCACTGTCTCCAGCTTGACTCTCGTAAGTTGAAATAAACGTAAAATCTAGTATCTCCATAGAAGGCAACGTCAACCATGCGTGAATATTGGCCATATTGGTAGGTGAACAGTCTAAAATTGATGACTTGATATCATCCTCAGTTAACTCAAAATATTTATTTCCATCAAATGTAATAGATCCAATAGTGAATATTGGTGGCGCTCCGTAAAAATGTTCTACCGCTTTCATTAGTTGAGAATGAATGTTTAGACACTGTCCTACGAGATCGGTGCCTTTTAGTGGGTTATATAGATAATTTAGAAAATCCAAGCAATTTTGAAGGTTTTCATCACTACAAAATTTCGCATCTAAAGCCTTAAAGCGTGTATCAGACAATTTAAGGTACCTTGAGCGCTCAATCGCCAATTCGAACTCTTCCAAATATCTCAACTTCTGCTCCTAAGCATAAACGCCCTATTAAGGTTTGAGCAACGCAATACTGATGCCGCCGCATACCACCTTCATCACCTAAACCAACGCATAGTCAAAATGCCACACGTGCCGAATCACTCTTGAACAATTTGTTATGTTCATAGCTACTCTAAATCAACACTAAGGTTACTATCATTTTGGCCAACGGTTGTAGATCCAATAAAGACATCTTGAAACACCACCAGCAATTCCTCCAAGTAGGATCAATGCCAGACCTTTAAACCCGGAAGATAGAGCATAGCCTAACTGTATTGATGTACTTCCCCAGCCGTTGGATAAGCCAGTTGATATAGCTAGTCCGAAGAGAATGATCAAGATAAAGCTAGTAATACTAATTTTCCACATTTTCATTACCAGAGAGAAAGCGAATGCAATGTAGATTAAGACCCTCAGCAATTCGATGAAGCCATAGTTAGCCATCCCAGCAAGAACATAGTTAATCGATTCGGTTAAGCTTAAAACCGCACTAAACAGAGCAAATATGGCCGCCCCCATGAAGATTACTTGTGGTAAATTGCTAACTGAAAGGTATACAAACAATCGGTTAAACAGCTGAGTAAAGAGTTTCGTCAATTTGTGTAATGAAGTGCGTACAGGGAATCCTATTTTGATCATTACTTATTTTCCATTGCTCTTAGCGCCTCACCCAGTAGCTCTTCTGTACTTAGATTTTTGTTATTAGCTAGGCTCTTATCAACTGTTCTCAGTGCCTTATATTCTGTACTTGTACTTTCGCCATCGATGTCTTCTTGTCGACGTCCATATGCAATGTAAATGTTATGAAAGACTCGATTGCGCTCCTCTCCAGTACAATCTAAATTTGCCAATTGCTTTTCAGCACCTTCAAACATGATGTCTAAGCTATCATCTGTTTTGGCTTTACAGAAATGCCGATAGGCTGTATCAATGCTTGTCTCTGTAGAAACGACAAATTTTTTCGTATTCATTTTAATAATTTTCTCATTCACTTAGCTAGAGTAATACTAAATCTATCCATGTAAGATAATATTTCAATTTCATTTTTATAAACTTCGGTAAGTTTACGTTTAGCTTTATTATACGCCCCTAACTTTCCATACTTCTCCACGGACACAACTGTAGTCTTTGTCGATAATGATCCGTCATCACCATATACATACCACTTGGCCAAATAATGGAGTTTTTTTCTTCGAGGGTCTGATTTGATAGGTGCGTTCTTTTCTATTAGTTTCGGCTCTAGACTATGGGGTAATCGGGTAAACAGTTCAGGCTCATTCAAGACTCTTTTCCAAAGCTTTTTCCCCCACAACTTTATGCCGATTTCGTTCCTTAACCTAATAGCTTTCTTTAGACCTTTCTTCTCTCCAATACGGATATAACCAACCGATCTATGAAGAATTTTATCTTCGGGTGTATGGATGTGAATCTTAAATGCAGTCTCAGCTTTTGAGATAAACCTAAGACCAGTGTTTGTCTCGAAATTGGATTTCATGTTCTAAGCTAATTATCCGTATAATTAATTGATATTTAATCTTCGTATTTACTGAGTTTGGTCTCCAAACTAGTGATCAATTCCGGTAGTTTAGATACATACTCTTTAAGCATAGTTATTTGATGTTTAGCTAGGCTTCGCGCTTGTTCAAGCTCCCTAGTTGTCACTAACTTTGAAGCATCTCCTCCAATATTTTTCCAAAGTCCTGCATCAAGTCTCTGGTTTTTATACTGTAGATCACCACCTTGAGTGCGAAAGCCGGTATCGGTTTCTTTGATTGCGATACGCTCTTTGATTTCCCCAGCTCCAACGGTGTAAATTTTAAAGGGAGCTTCGACCTCGGGTTTTCTTCTCGAAGACATGGGAATTCCTGCAATCTTACGACAGGTCTTGCAAATAGGTTTTCCGCTTAGTTTTGCATTTTCTATACTTTTGTGGGGGTCATTACTAAACCAAAGGTGTTTACCACATAGTGAGACCCATTGGCTTTCTTTGTTCTTACTCACATCGTGGTTAATATCAATAATACAAGGCATGTATATTCCTCAAACCTATCATGGCATTACTCACTATCAGAAAGTGTGAAGGGACTTCTTTGAAGTATCGCGTTTAAGGGGTAATTCAATCATCAAATTTACTCGGATAATTTAGCACATCACACACGTGCTGTCGATTAATTTCTATCCAATCACGATTTACTGCACCCCAATCTATTATCTTAAACTCACCACCTTTAGTGTGTTCAATTTTAATCTCCAATTCATGAATAGCTTTGATAGTATCCTGTGCCGTTCTACGAGGCATATTCGTTGCTTCCACTATTGCTGGGACAGTGTTAAAACCTCTATCAATTAGATATGCAACTAACAAACGTCTCAGAAATGAGGTTTGAGTTTTACTCGGCTTATTATCGTTCATGCTATCCTTCTTCGTTAAACAAGTTTTTTTTGAACAGTATTCATCATCTTCGGTAGGTAGTAATTCCCATTACACTGTAATATCTTACGTCATGACCTAGTTAACAAATGGTTTTCATTTAACCTAGCCTAGGCTTAGTAAACCATCTATACAACTAGACCACGACACAAGTGACAACGTCACGCAAAACTCAACCAAATTACTTTATGTTCCCGAACATATGCTTTAAGCAATGTGAAGTTCCAATATGCTGGTACAGTCTGTGTGAACGTAGTTTGTTTAATAGATTCGGACTCTTTAAATGCTTTATGCAGTCTTCGACTTCTCCCCGAGTAAAGAAACTACTTGGCATATTAAAATTAGTCGGGTGTACTGCCAAGCACCTCTCATTATTTGAGTCGGTATAAGTCATTTCAAACTCTAATTCCGGGTATATTTTCTGTAGCATGTTGATCTCATATACATAGCCCATATACTCATGATCAATGAACCTTTCGTGAATGTTTACGTTAGAAAGAGGGGAGGTATTTCTAAAAACTTCCTGGTTGTGGTGATAGAGGAACCGCGCAGTTATGGTCCTATGTTTTCCCTCTTCAATGAAGTAAGCATCCTCAACTTTTGTAAAAGAAATACCTGGTTTTACATGATGATCTAAATAGTAATTTGGATTTTCTTTGAGTTCCATTAGGGCTCGCTCAATACGTTTTAAGTGACGCCCACCTAAACAGTCCCCCCACTTCATCGCATCATAGCCTTGGCTATGACCAACAACGCGCTCTAAAGGAATACTGCCAAATCTCTTCTCAATATGTGGAAATAGATAAATTCCTCTACCCGTCAGATAATCGTCGAGAGGGAGTAATTCCGTATTGGTGAAATAAGCCGGATTTAGTCCATTTAGCTCCAGTATATTTGTTTTGATTGCCATACTCAGTTCCTCGTTAGTTTTTAAAGGTTTTAGCCACCGATTCGCTGGTGGGCTAATGAGCATATCAAGCAAAATGTCATCTCTACTACCTGAAGTCCCGCTTTTTGGAAGTCCAGTGATCGTATAGATAGAGTCGATTTATTCACATACAACCCCATCACCATCTCTATCGTTCATATATGAGTATGCAGGATGTGATCTTCTTACTGGTGCAATACCATTTCTGATAGCTTCCTTGCAAGTAATCCTACCGTTATTATCTTCGTCATACATAAGTAACGGGGCGGACTTTGAAACGTTTCTCGTGGTTTTTATACTTTCCTCAGCAGGTTCATGTACGATCATTTCAGTGCTTGTGCAGTTTCTTAGTACCGAATCTAACGTTTCCACTTCTCTGCGGTCTACACTTAGAGCGTATTTCAACTTTACCTCGACCACTCTATTAGCAAACCAGCATCTGTTTTTTTGGGGTAACCACTCCCCAGCGTCCTTTCCACACTTACCGTTGTCACCACAACGGTTTACAGTAGGTGAAGCTAATGTAAGATTCAGGAGGTCACTGGCAAATTGAATGCGCCTTTCACTAGATTGTGAGCACATTCCGCTATCATGTGCTTCACTTGTTGACACTATATGCTCAATGTCTGTGTATCGGTCAGATTCAAAGTAACTGCCAGTATAAGGGCCATATATCAATCCCCTCATACTACTTACTATGTGATCTTCTACTCGTTGAGAATAGTTGTATTGTTGAGATTTATCGTATGGAGAACATCTATTCTCAGGTTTGACTATTAAACCCCGCCATATCTCGCTTGAATAAGCATCAAAAGAAACCAATAAGATGCTTGTAAGTACAGCTTTAGAAATTCTTTTCATAAACTTCCATTGATTATTATGGTACTGCAATATACTTGAATGCACTAAGCCCAAGCCTTTTGGCATTTGCTCTTGCTGCGGCCTTATTCTTGAATGGATAGATCCCATAACTAGCCAATGTATCTAGTGCCACATCTACCGAATCAATTAACCAAATATCACGAACACACGGAGGACTTCCAGATACTTTAACGTGAAATAAATCTCCATTTTCATCTAATGAAGAAATAGTTTTGGAATCCACATAATTTAGATCAATGTGAACTATCTCACCGTCACTTTTGTAAAACCTGGGATAATTATGAACTGTAACTAGAAGATATCTCATACTATATATTTGCCTTTTGTAGTTAATTTGTCATCGTTTAATGATTGACAGGCGGTATTGTCTCATAGCTAATGTGGTATATTTTTGCATTCTATTAATAGGTGTTCGCATGCACATAACTGTATCTAGTTCTGATAAAAATGTGGACTCTGAACATCACACTTTTGAACAACCTTCCTTGCTGCTTAAAAATCGTATTAAAAGCCCAGAAGCCCAATCCAAATTAAAAATTCTCCGTCTTTCTGATTCAGTACTCAATTGCCACTGTGTATCACCACCAGCCACAATGTATCTACGTAAAAGGGGGGATTACATATTCATGGTGAATCATTATGAGCATGGCCAACATCTGAAAAATTGTCCCTTGTACTCAGACATAAAAGGTTGCAGAGAAGCGGTAAATAGAGATATTTCGCCTGAGTCCGAAGAATCAGATTTTAATACCTTTATTTATCACAGAGCTTTCCCTTCTACAGGAACTGATTCAACTAATCCAAAGTCAACTTCAACACGAACGCCCAGTGTACGGCATGGAGAGAGTAAGTTAGAAAGGCTGTATTATCATTTATTAACCGACACACTATCAAATTGGCATTTCTCCGGAAAATCTATGTCGGCTGAACAGCACTTATTCAAACTTAAGAGCTCTGCCAATAAAATCCTCTTTGGAAGTAGTACTCTTGATAAATACATATTTATCGGACCAACAGGTTTGAGATACGCTTTTTCAAAACTCTATCGTAAAATCGGGGCTGGGTGGAAAGGCCCTGGACGCCCACAAGCATTTTGCATGTTCATCACCAATACTATTGAGTTAAAAGAACATTCTTTAGTAATTGATGACACGTGTCTGTCGTTTACCCGTTTGGTGAGCCCTTTAGCCAAATCGGCACTTAAAGAAGTGGAAGGACCTTATTTCGTCTTAGCAACCTTATGCCAAATGCACTCTGAAAGAATTAAGCTACACACCGTTTACATCCAACCAATCGTTTCATTGACAAATCAGGTACCTATTACTTCATCATTCGAACGCAGGGTTTTTACCGCACTAATATCTAAAATCGATAATGGCTCAAAACGTTACAGTATTCAGAAAATACTAACCACTCAGATGCAAAGAAACACTTCGGACTACTCCACTCCGAGCTTTATCTTGCAACTGAAGAATAATCATGGAAAAGTGATTTACCGGAGTATGGTTCAAATTGACGATTCGATTTATAACTTAGATAGATTTAGTCGCTCACCCATTTCTCTATGGCGTGTTAACCACTCAATGACAATATCCCCTGATGAGCCAGTAGATATTGCCACAGAAAAGATTCTTTAAACTATACGAGTTTTGACGTTACTCGAGCTCATTCGGTCAGACAGAGATCGACGTTTAGGGAAAACAACTATCAAGAACAAAATCGGCACCGTTAAGCAAATTAGAGTACCGAACAAACGATACACATAAGTAGAAACCTCAACGTTCTCACCTTCTTTTCCTTGCACCTGAAGTTTGAATATTTTTTCCCCTAACGTCCTCTTCAAAAGTATGTATTGGCCCATCATCGTAAAGAAAAAGAACACATAGAAATAACCTATGCTTTGGATAGTCAACGCATTTAGATCAAAGACGTAAAACTCTAAAATACCGAATAACAAGCTAATCAAACAATAGTCGGTTACAAATGCCAATAATCTCTTTATCACGTACCAACTCCGTTTAATAAAATATGTTCTTTAACCCTATTGATACAATCAATGTAAACATCTTTGTCAGTCATATCATCGACTTCACCCTTCCTCTTGATGAGTGCTTTCATATCTGGGAACGACAAAACCTGTCCTAGTGCAATATTCAATTCATCATAAGGTACTGAATCACCTAATGCCTCTTTTACTTTTCTTCTGACATGAACATCTTCGGCATCACTAGCTAATGACCATACTAAGCCAGGAGGTAACACCGATACGATAGGTTGAATAATTGGCGCTTGTATTTTCTTCAGCTTACCTATGTACAAGAGTCCGCGCCCCAGGGAAAGATTACGAAGCCCCTTGCCCTGCAAGGACTTGCGAAAGGTAGCT
>ERZ1673961.588-NODE-588-length-13525-cov-13.496288_pt1 | contig 13525 bp, 18 predicted proteins | sample MGYA00580189_ERZ1673961 | MGnify/ENA primary metagenome ERZ1673961 (study PRJEB41334, sample SAMN05608105) | rock metagenome | biome: terrestrial subsurface; feature: shale formation; material: shale | place: USA: Pennsylvania ... | reverse complement strand
ATTATGAGCCTTCACTGAAAATTGGGAATGATGTCGAGAATTAAGCGCTTACGATCTGTTCACTATCTTTGATAGATTTTTCTAAATCTGTAACCAGTGATAAGGCCATTTGAACCGCTTTCAACTGGACTCCCGAAATATCAGTGTTCTTTCCTGTTGCAGCATCGAGAATAACCTTAGTGAGCTTAGGGTATGCCTTGGTAATATCAGCAAGGCTCTTATTCTTAGCGGTGATTAGGTTTAGGATTTGGTCTAGCTGTTGATCAAGCAAGCGTTGGTTTGTATGAATAGACTGAACTGGTAGTTTTACGGCTGACATTGTTTGTTTTCCTTATAGTTATAGTAAATTTGCATTGGTGTATAGGTCGTGAGCTTCTTGCTTTAATAGCTTCACGGTCTCTTTGAATCTACTAGAGATTTTATAGACGGTTGTTAGTGTCGGTGATGAGGTGTGTACCTGTGGCTGAAGTTCTACCACTTGCTTAGGTGTTAGGTTCAAACCTAATAACCAGACTGTGAAAACCGTACTCTCTGCGATCCGTGGTGTATCACCTATCAATGAGAACGTAAGAGTTCTTAAATCTGATTGAATTAATTCTGCAAGGCGTTGTTTTGCTGTCATTGGGATACCTTGATGTGCTGAAATATCGTGAAAAAAGGTGTACTTCTTACGAAGTAAGTTGTGCTGCTTATTTTTGTGTAAATACGCCAAAAAATCACCGTAAGGTATTGATATTAAATAACATTACCTTAAATTATGGTGTACTGCTTAAAATTGGGGTGTTTGGACGTATTCGGAGAGGATAGAAATATATCTATGTATCTAATTATACCACAAACAGCATATTTATTCTAAAAGTCTGGTAATTTTGGAATTTAAATTTGATACATAAATATTTAAAATATTGGGCTGAACTGTTTATATTCAAAATATATAAATGGATAGATAGCTTAATGCTGGTAAGGTTTGGAAGTATGAAATTGAGGGAGTGACCGTTTAAGCGGCGCACACACCCACAGATGTAAAAATCGTAGAAATGTAGAAATATTTATGCACTCTTAGTGAATGACGTAATAGTTGTACTTTCACCCTACTTTTTATCTATCCATAGGAGCGCACACAGTCGTTTTACAGTTACGTTATACAAAGGCATTCGTTACCTAAGTAAACACCTCTAGCAAGCATACAAACGCTTTAAACATTACCCTGTTCAGGCATGTTGCAGCTACAATACCTTGTCACGGTGTGACCAACATAATTTAATCAAACAATAGGAAAATTATAATATGCGCACTGCCCTACAATCAGATGTAAAGTATTATACAACAACAGGTTAAATCATTTTTCGCCCATCAAAAACCTTTTTCAAGTGCGCAATAGATCCATTATGTTAAATTAGCCCATCCTAATATTTATATGTTAAGGTTGAACGGTGTATTTTCGATAGTTTTCTATCTATAAAGTTGGGGGTTTTGAACAAGAAAAGTTTGAAATTATTTGCACTATATCGGTGCACTGCAAAAACAGGTAGCTTGGTATGGTTTACTCTCCAACATTGTATAAACACATGAATTAGATAATGCTAATTTATTCACCTCTCAAAGCCTCTCATAACGTCCTAATCAACATTAATACAATCACACCAATTCACCGCTAAAACGCTTCTCAGAGACGCATAGAGCCATATGCACAGCAATTACCCCACACTCACACATCCAATGCACAAATCTAGTTAATAAAGCTGTATTTGCATTTATATTGCACGAATGGATCACATTCATTGATTGAATAACTATTCATTGGTAATTGTTTCATTTTTGGTAAATTGATTACCATTTATGAAAATTCGGGTTGGTGGTGTGGGAATGGATCTAGGGGGTTGTTTAGCACCCTTCTGTGAATACATAGTTATTCTGTATACTGCTTATTCTATTCCGGAATGCCTAATGTTGGGTGTTTTCCAAAAGCAGATTTATTATAGAAGCTGTCAATATCAGATAACGATTTCATACCTTCTACTCTTATGTGTTCAAGAAATTCATACCGTTCGAGTAACTGCCTGTACTTATAGTAAGAATCTGATTCATCCAATGTCGCACAATTGATAGCAAGTAGTCTTGTGGCATCCATGTTTACAAAAGATCTAACAATGTTTGAATAGAATTTTTCAGATTCTGTTCTTTCCCTTTTCATTGCTTCGTCAAAGTTTTCTGGAAAGTTTGAAAATTCATGCTTCATAGCTATAAACATCAATATCTGATATAACACTCTGAAGTAATGAGAACAGTCAGCGTCATTTTTTCTCATTCTATCTACACACAGTTCTGTATCATATTCCCCACTTCTCAAAACTCTTGAATGTAATACAGTTAGCTTTGACTGCTGACTACTATTTTGAAGTGTTGGCTCATGTGTAATCTGCTGAGAGATGGTATTTAACTGACTTAGCAATGAGTGGAATGTGTCTTCGAATCTCTTCTTTTCTTGAGTTATTGCTTGTTCTTTCGTAGCTTTTTCTGTTTCAGCTAATACCTTCTGTGTTGCTGCTAATTCTGTTTTCTGAATGATTACAGATCGAGTGAGCCAGTAGAATGCAAGAAAAGCAATTATAGGATTGAGTATCCCACCTACAAAATCACCAAACGTCCCCCACAAACTACTGTCAGTGGAGAATGTCATGTCATTGATGAACCAGAACCAGTACGTATAAACACCAACTAGTATTGAAAATACTACCGTAGCGAAAACTAGTGATAGGTTCACGCTTCTATTCAATTGTTTTAATTCTTGGTTTTCCACTGGCTCTGCTTCTGGTGTAGCTTCAGACATACTCTAAACTCTTCTTACAATTAAAATTTTCACTACATTATCACGTCAATATAATCAAGGCACCAATACAGGTCTAGCCCTCATTTATCCAGCTCTCAATTGTTACACCTAACCGTACCGTCAAAATCCTTTTTACATATCGAACCGTCCGATCCCCTCAATTTCCCATGAGCATCCTCACGCCATGTATTACCCTTGTTATCTCTTATTATACCGTTTGCATCAGTCTTATATATTGAGCCGTCAGAGCCTCGTACAGCTCCATGAGCGTCAACCTTATACGTTGTTCCATCCGATGACCTAACAGTGCCTTGAGCGTCTGTCCTGTACCTTGTCTCCACACCATTGGAGTCCTTACAACGGGTTATTCCCACTGCATCAGTTTTGCAGATTGTTTCTGCTTGAGTAACAACTGTAAGTAGGCACAGAATAGATAATAAAAATTTTTTCATGGGGGTCATGCCTCCTCAATACGCTTTATTTCAATATATACAACAACTTAGCATTTAAATTAAAAATAAATTAGTGGTTAAGGTTAATTTTAAACAATCTTACATTATTATGGCATTTGAAAATAAAAAGAGGAGAAATTAATGATAATTATTGATGAATTTATAATTGAACCTGATTCTGTAGAACCAAAAGCAGTAATTAACAAATTTAAATACCAATACATATTAAATACAGAAAAACAAACCATCACCATAATTAATCTTTATAGAGATTGTAAACATTACGATATGATTATTAACTCCGATCTAGAAGATAAGTTAGAAAAATTTAAAGACAAATATATTAAAACTCGTCCAGAATGTTTTATTTAGTTGGTTATAGAGTGTTTATCGGTCATACCGCTTTTTTGATTAGATGAACACATCTTAATTACAACACAAGATTTCTTTTCTTAGTGAACACAGTGAGCTTAGAAAACACATAAGCGTAGCGTTGTATTATTAGTGAGCAAGGCGAACACAACACAATGGAACGTAGTGGAATGGTGTTAGTAGTCTTCTTAGACATATTCTAATTAAAGAATAAAAATCTATTTGTGTTAGAGCGGAGCGATATTCACTTATGAACATAGTGAGTTAGTGAACACATAAACGTAGTGTTGTTGTGTGGTCAACGTAACGGAGTGAAGGGACGACACAGTATTATTACTATATAAAGCAGTCAATGTAAGGAGCTGGCGACTGAAAGGATTGCTTTAGTCATTATTACAGAGAACGTAGTGAACGTATTATTATTATAAGGGCAGAACTACGGACTGGTTCCGGTACGGTTCACGGACTGCTTTCACAAGAATACAAAGTGTTTGTTTCAGCTAAGAGGAAGATTAGGTAGATCACTGCATTTCAAAATTAATTGAAAATAATTTCATCTTACCAAGCATCATTCTATAAATAATATTCTGTTAGCCTCCTATATTCTTCATTAAAAGTCTGTGATTGGACAGTGAAAACCACCCTTGCAACTTTAAAAACTGATAGTTAAATGATTCATAGTGATAAGCTCTAGAATTTGCAAAATAATCTAGTTCATGAGATTATTGAAGGGCACTTATCACAAACAGAAACAGCCGTCAACATTAAGAAACAAAAGTTATTGACAAAGATCTCATATCTTGGTATGATTATTGTATAGATTGAAAACACCAATCAAAACTTCCCTGCTCTATCGGTCATCCTGACCACCTAGTTACACCAACACCGTAAGGTGACACCAACACAATTTAACCTCTCCAGATGCACTGAACTTGTTCAGAACCATGCATGTGGGGCTTTCGTGTATCTGCTATATAAGGAAAATTTTATATGAACGACATTATCAATAAGATTCCCCAGCTCGATTGGGACTACATCCGATATCAACTCAAACGACTTGAGCGAGACGAGATCAAACGAACCGCTATTGTTCGAGCATCATACCGCAATCCAGATGACCTCTTGTTGTGTATGCAGAACGATATCATTCTTGCTATTTATTACCGTCAACAGAAACAGGAGTGAAAACTATGAACTTTAAACCAAACAGCACCGAACTAGACCGATTGATGCGCCAAGTTCGAAGATTAGACAAAAAGCCTTACCAACTAATGAGAGAAGCATTTCAGGCTTATATGACGGAATTAGAACTACAAGAAGCAAAGGAGCTTAACAACGATGAACAACAAGCTACAAATTGATTGGGATAAACTAAAAACTTTCACCCTCATTCCGATTGAAGTTTCGAGCATTTGTAAATACAACGGCAAGAAGTTCAGCGCAGACCATAAAAACATTTATAGCTACTTTCACAAACTCCAGCATGACGGGAAACTAAACGATACAGGATATGCCAGCTTTGATTCTTTGATGAAAAGGTTTGGTATCGGTTCAAAAGGTAGTTTAACCGGATTCATTAATCACTTGGTTGATGTTGGCTTACTGATAAGACATAAAGAAGGTAATGGCACACGTAACCGATACGAAGTAAAAGACATCGATTTAGGTCTTGCCACCTACCCTAGTAAATCTCATGTTGCAGACAGTAATAAGACAAAAAACAAAAAAGCGAACAACTACCTTTTAGCGAAGAAATACAGAGCAATCCTGAAAGGTGACAAACTGAAAGCTTTCAGTCAATGGATATGGAAAGCTGACCAAGAAGGGATTCAATTAACTTCACAGGATTACGCTACTTGGTCGAAGAGTTATACCAACACAAAACAATGTGAACCACACTTTGAAGAGATGACTCCGTGTGACAACACAGAAAATTACGCATTTCAAGCCCCAACTTTTGAAGCTTATGATTTAACACCTGCACCAGAGAACTACAGTGATCAATCAGACGCTAACCAAGGTTTCATTGAAGATATTAACATTGATGGTTGCCCCACTTGGTTGGTGAGCGATCAAGAGTTATCAAGTTTCGAGCAATGTTTGTTTGTTGATGAAGAGACAGCAGACCGTGAAGAAGAAAGCGCGCATCTTTTCACTAACTCGTGTGATGGAAACGCCGAACCAGTTAAACACCTGGCAACTATTGAAGATGCAGAAGCAACAACAAACGTTGATGAAACACCAACAGAAGTAACAGCACCGAAAGGTGATAAATCTAAATTGGTTGGTCTGATCGGTAGCGTCGATATCTCAGATGTAGATGTAGGCTCTAAAGGAGTTGGTTGGTTTGCTGCACCAATAGCTAGAGGCGAATTAAACATTGTAGACACAAAACGTTGGTTGAAAGTGTTACATACACATTTTTGGGATGACTATTCACCAGACTATGAAACGGTAGAAGCTATACGTAAAAAGCTTACATGTGAATGCTGTGGTAATAAGGTTGATGACCTCGGATATTGCACTGATCGTGATTGTCCAGAAAACGAGATGTTAATACCGTTCTAAACTCCCCTGCCTATTCCCTTCTAGCGTTACCGCTAACACCAAAAACTTACCTAGCCACCATAGGCTAACCCACAAAACTGATACATGCTCAAAAGCTCAATGTAGGGCTTCTTGTACGTATCAACCAAACAAAAGGAAAATTTTATGAATACTTTCGTCGTATTGAAACCAGAACAAGATCTTAACACTTTGTTTATCACTCAAGATGAGAAGACATCTAAACAAGTTTTTGATAATTCAACCGTACCTCTACAAGTTGTTGGGATGCCAATTACTAATCAAGACACACAAGATCTTGTCGAACTATATGAGAATGAGTGGTTAGACCTACATCTCAATGAGTTTAAATACCCTTGTAAAAAGAACGGTAATACATACACATACGCAACTCTATCAAGTGAACAGTTTTTAGGACTTCTTGTCATGCACCCAAATATGTTGAACAAAATGGTTACTGTTGACAGTTACAGAGGATGTAAAGAAATCACAGAAGAACTAGAGCAAGAATTGTATGAGTTTTTCCTTGAAGAACTGTAAGACGGCTAAAAACTCTCCTTAATACTCTCTCTGCACCACCCTCAGAACCACAAGAAACAAATCTAATACATCGCCCTCAATACGTGCTGAACGCTTGTAGGCACGTTCACACACGTTATATGGGGCAGATATAACAATAAGGAAGAATAACGTGAAGAACCGAATTAGAAAATTAAAGCAGACTCGCCGCCGTTTTAACTATGCAAGGTTGGTGGGCTAATGGAAGACTTACACAAAAAGTATGAAATGCTATACGCAAACCTAGACGCCACCCGTCAACAAAAGCTTGATGAACTGGTTAATGAATGGCTACCCATCTACAAACAAGATTTAGATTGTGTCCTCGCTAACACTGATTATGTCATCGAACAAAGCCCTAAACTGATCCCTGCAGGTGGTGGATTACAAATCGCTAAGATGAGGTTTCAGGCTTATATAAAACACTCACAAACAGGTAAAATCATTCTTTTGGACGTAGGTTTCAACGCTTACAAAAACAAACCTGAAAAGGAACGAATGCCTTATTTAAATAACTGGTTAGAACGTTCCTTATTACCACCTAAGAGACAAAATCCCGTTAAGACACTGAGTGAAAGGTTTACTAAGATGCTCAAAGACTTTGACGCTGGTTACGCTGTAGATAAACACATGCCAACTTTAACCGAAGTCAACCGATTAATTCCACACCTGAAGAACGATATTAAATTCAAGGGACAGGCTACCGTTTACGATTGGTTTTATAATACTAAGATATCCCATAGTGAACTATGTATTTTAATTCAAGAAACTCATAATCGGCTAACACAAAAATAAACAATAGTCTATATTGTTTGAATATATTTACTATACAAATAAATATATTTTTGGTATAATACTTGTATATTTGGTATAATACTTGTATATTTGGTATAATACTTGTATAGAGTAAATAAAAAGACATAAGACCTCTTTTATATGTTACCTCTAGTGTTGCAATGCTCAAAACGTTACTCCAAGCGTTTTACTCAACTTATTTAATAGTAATGGGGCCCTCCTTCCCCTAGCTAATATACGGTTGAGGTTTTGCGCACTTTAATTGTAATGAGAATATTTACAAATACACTCTATAACCTTACACCTCTATTCACTTCCACAGTGAAACAATAAAAACTTTATACCCTCACTTAATTTAAACCTAATCCAATTAAATAATGGAGATCAACCCATGCCACGAAAAAGGCTTTTGTATAATTCATCTGAGGATTTGCTCAATGAACTTATTTGCGGTAAGCGCACAATCGAAAACACTTACATATTACGTTATAGAGCCTTACACGTTTATGATGATAAGGAGCAATTTCAAATCATAGACGAAGCTCTAAAACTATTTCAAGCAGCAACAAAAATCAAATCAATAGATTTCTAATCCCCTCCCAATAAATAGCAGCAACACAGAATAATAGAGAAACAACATGAATAAAAGGAATAATAAAAAAACATTATTAGAGTCTTATCCAAACATTCCTGATCAAGAACTAAACAAAACTCTAGAAATTTATTATGGAATTACAGGGAGATGCAAGAATCACCCTAATTACAGAAAAGTAAGTAACAAGTTTCAAATTGTCGAATTTTATGAATTTCTACTAAATCATAACTACTTTGAAAGGCGTAAAAAAGAAGTAGTCTCCGTTTGTCGTTTTGGGGATGTTGGCGATTATTGCAAAGAGAACTGTAGCATTAAATCCCAAAGTGAAAACTTTAAAGAAACTCTAGTTGGTACATATAAAATTTACTTTGCCGATGGAACAGAGAAAATAATTCAATGTTTACATGATTTATATAAAAGGATTAAGAACAACCTTGAAGTTAGTAAGTCTACATTCTATCTATATTGCAAAACTGGCAAACCTCTCAATATCTCCGGAATTTATAAAATTATAAAAATATAACAAGGAAAAATTATGAATTACTTAAGTAAAGCAGTATTACAAGTCCCACAATTATGCTCACTAAGCTTTTTCGAAACAATCTCAGAAGTTATTGAAAATAAAGAGGCTCGCCAATTAGCACTATCTAATGAAACAACAAGTGCACCAAATTTATTAACTCAACGACTTGAAAAACTCGGTGTTGGTGTACTGACAATTGATGGTGTACTCACAGCAAAGCCTACAGCTTTCCAAGCTCTATGTGGTGGAACGAACTACAGTGATTTAATAGCAGACATGCAAAAACTAGCTGACTCAGGTAAGAAGAAGGTTGTACTGGTTGTTTCGAGCGGTGGCGGTGAAGCTTACCGATGCTTTGAATGTAGTAAACAACTACGAAAAATCGCTGATGCTAACGGTATTAAGTTAACAGCGTGGATCGATGGTGAATCTTGTTCAGCCGCATATGCACTAGCCGCAACTGCACATGAAGTGATTGCAGACCAAGAGAGCTACAGTATTGGATCAGTGGGTGTGGTTATCAAATTGCATAACGATAGTAAAGCTCTTGAAAAGCAAGGTATTTCACGTAGTTTCGTATACGCTGGAAATAATAAAATCCCTTTTAAACCGGACGGTGAATTCAAAGAAGAATTCATTGATGACTTACAAGAATCAGTAAACGAAACTTACAACAAGTTTGTTGAGCACGTATCTAGTTATCGCCCCCTCAGTAAGCAAGATGTTATTAATACCCAAGCAGCAGTCTATAGTGCAGACAAAGCTTTAAGTTTGAAGCTTGTCGATAAATTAATGACTCAAGAAGAGTTTTTAACATATGTGCAAGGGGACAGCGTAAAGGGCTATAAAACTACTCAAACACCTAAACCTGCCGCCAGTACTACCCCAGCTTTTGATGCTGCAAAAAAAGCAAATGCCGTAACCAAACCAAAACCAATGGCTAAGAGTGAACCAGAACCAGAACTAACTTATGAACAGGAACAACTTCAGCATCGTTTAAAGTTAGAGCAGGCAGTACGCAGAGCTGCTTTGAAACGTAAACAAGAACAAGGTGGTTTATAAAATGGCAGAAGAAACCAAACTAGCATTACAAAAACTTAAATATCTTCAATCTCTAACAAATAAAAATAAATAAGGAATAACAATAATGAGCATTGCATCTAATAACACCCTACCTACTGTTCAATCTGTTGAATATTTGATTAAAGAATACTACCGCACTCAAGTGATTAAATCAGAACTAGATCAGGAACGTGTTGATAAGGTGGTTAATTTTAACCTAGCATCTTATAACCTTCCCTATATCTCTACACAAGCACCTAAAGCATTTAGTTCACGTAAGGATGAAATTACATACCTTTTAAGTGGTAGCAACCTTGTAAAAGAGAATAAACTCTGTTCATATCATCACGAGTACGTAAAAGAAGGTTTACAATACCTCCTAGTAAAGCATGCTGAGTTAATTGATCGAGGTTTTAAAACAGTATCGCCTAAAGAGCACAATTTGTTTCATCAATTGAGTGTTAATAAACTTATCATGAAGAAGCCTGATAGCTTGATTGAAGAAGATACTAAAACTATTAAAGAACAGGTCGTATCTCTTATTAATGAGCTTAACGAGATTGAACGTAAAGAAAAAATGGATGTTGTAAAAGCAACGGATTGGGCTCAAAACAAGCATTCTGAACAACAAAAAGCATTTGATAAAGCTGTAGCAGAATTCGCAGCCAGTGAAGCAAGTTCATTAAATGATATGTATATGAACTTCTCTCAATACTTCGATGAGATTGAATCAAAAGATTATTGGTTCTTCGATGAGTTAAAACAAATGTGTGGAAACGGTTCAAACAAAGATATCGAAGAAGCTCTTACTCATTTAAATTTCATCCCTGTTCGTAAATATCTCGCTGATGATAAACAGCATAAACTATGGGTAAAGCAAGATAAGGCTGAAACTCTCGATTACAAGAGTATCGAATATAAACAATAACAATGATGATACCCCTTTTAGCTAAGGGGCTTAACAAAAGCCTATGGAATTTATACAAGAATTACCTCCCCTCCTTCTTATCCTCATCCTGATTCTAGTTATTAATACACTGTTTGGTAGAACAAAAAAGAAAGATCCTAAAGAAGACTATCAAACAGTATTGAAGAAGATAAAGAAAATCGTGGATGAGGAACTAAGAAAATAATAAGGATAAATTAAATGATTGTCCCAACGTACCTAATGGATGACTCTGGAGGCAGGCTGTACGCCGATGCATTCACAGAGATAGCACCAAGTTACACTGCAAATGCAACCAAATATGCAATTTCCGATAAGAGCGTTATTAATTCAAACGTAGTTAAACAAAACCCTACCTTGAGCTTAACCTTCTATGTGGGCCGCAACCCACTGAAAGATTATTCAGGTAATTTATTGACTATTGCTGATAAAAACCAAAGACCAACCAATGCACACGAAATATTACTTAAATGGTTTAATAAAAGCACTCGCCTAACACTGATAAGCGAATTTTACCAACTGACTAACTACGTCGTCGTTAAATACGACCCAAAACAAAATCAAGCAACAGATAGCATGGAATATCGTTTGATTTTGGAACATATCCGCAATGTTTCTTATGAGCGAGGGGCATTACTCACATTTGCAGACGAACAAAAACAGGTTGATGGGCAGAGGAAAACTAGTTCCACAGGTTTTAGTGGTGCAGTGAATAAACTCCCTGATTTGTATAAAGATGGCTATGTAAACCTCATGGGATTAAGTAACAAAACAAACGAACAAATTATTGAAGACTTTTATAACAAAGGTAAATAACCTATGAGTAGAAAAATGTACTCCTTCACCAATACCGTAAGGTGGAAATTAGATAGACAAACATGGAATAGTGTAAAAAAGCAAAGCCAACAGCTAAATAAGCAATTAGCTCGAATGGACCCGCTTAATAGTGGTAGTGCTGTAAAACAACGCAAAGAACAACAAGATTCACACATCAAACACTACCGTAAGTTGCAAGCTGAACAACGTAAATTCTCCCAAACTCAAAAGACAGTGTTGCGACGTTTTGTGCAATCGACTAGTGCTATTCGTGATATGGATGTTGCGGAAAAGAAAGTATTACTAACTAAACTTAAGCAAGCAAAAACCACAGATGAGTTGCTTGATCTTGAGAAGAAGCTTAAAAACCGCGTAAGTGATACAAACCGTAAGGAAAAGGTAAGAACTCGCGAGTTAGCCAAACAAGCAGCACTTATTACTAAACAAAACAATGCTAGACGTATGGCTGCAGCTTCATCACTTAAGAATGCAGGTATGGCAGCAGGTTTAACGATTGGTAGTTTAACAGCTTTAGGTGCACAGCAAAGTTTACAACGAGCTACAGAGCTCGACGCTGCACTGAAAAAGAGTGGATTAGATGCCGTAACATTCCAAAATATTGCGGCAGCTTCAAGTAAGTTTGGTTTGAGTATGGACTCTGTAGCTGATCAATATAAGGACTTCGCTGATAAGCTTGGTGATTACCAACTTACACAAGGTGGTGAATTTAAGGACGTTGCCGAGTGGTTACAACAAAACAATGAAATTTCTGACAAGGTGCTACAGGAATTAAAACCTCTACAGGTAATGGGGCTTATCGCGAAAGAGGCTAAAGCCCGTGGTACTGACATGAACAAGCTCACGTTCTTAATGGAAAGCTTTGGCAACGATGCCATTCTACAATTTAAGGCAATGCGTAACCTTGATGAAATCAGAGCACAACGCCAACGATTCGACCTTAACTTAACACAGCAAGAACTAGATACACTTGTTAAGGCTAGACAGAACATCACGTTTATGGGTGAAGGATTTGGTCGCTTGATGGATGAATTCCTTGTCGGATTTGGTAGTGGTGATATCAACAATGTAATGACTAATCTTAAAGAGTTACAGCCAACATTCCGTAGTCTAGGAGAAAGTGTACGTAGCTTTGTTGATACCACTGTTGAGCATGGTGACCAGATTATTACTATTGCTAAAACCCTAGCAAGTATTTGGGTCGGTTCGAAAATCTTTACTGTAATGAGTGGTGGTTTGACCGTTGTTAAGACACTTACAAACTCGTTCAAAGGTTTGTTCAAGCTTATTAGCCGTGCAGCAAGTGCACTAGGTATTGGTAGTGCAACAAGTGCAAGTGTTAAAGGTGGTGCAGCCGCACGAGCAGCAGGTGGAGCACGAGCAGCAGGTATGGCAGCAAGAGCTAACCCTTGGTTAATGGGCGGATACGCTGTATATGAGGGAAGGAAAGGAGGCTTGTTAGATCCCGAGAACTTCTTTGGTAAGAACAAATACACTGATTTCTTAAATACTAATGTCTTCGATCTACTTGGTCATATGAGTAAGCAAATCAGTTCAATTCAAACACAACATCAAAAAGTAGATGTAAATCTTCACGTTCGCTCTGATGTTGATAATTCTGGTAACATCATCCCTGTTGTTCGTGGTGAAATTGACCGCGCTGAGGATGATCGAATGGTGGCATTTTATAGCAACCTATCACCTTCAAACTAGAATCTAAGATATGACAATACCCCACCTCATGGTGGGGTTTTTTATGCTATCGGATACACAAGTTGGGGTACAAATTGGAGTACATCGGCTTAAAACACTATGAAAAATACTTGACCTATATCTCATAGTTGGTAAATTATGCGCTGTTAGCAATAGGCTAACTATCTGATTATCCGAGAATTATGTAACAACTTAGTAACAACTGAGAAACTTATATAAATCAAAGGTAATTGTTCCGATGAAGACTGCAGGAGAGTGGTTATTAATCAAATTTTAACAT
>ERZ1673961.587-NODE-587-length-13525-cov-20.649220_pt1 | contig 13525 bp, 13 predicted proteins | sample MGYA00580189_ERZ1673961 | MGnify/ENA primary metagenome ERZ1673961 (study PRJEB41334, sample SAMN05608105) | rock metagenome | biome: terrestrial subsurface; feature: shale formation; material: shale | place: USA: Pennsylvania ... | reverse complement strand
ATTTGACCAACATGAATTAACTGCCGTAAACTACATTTCAATTATGCCATATACAATCAACAAAATCACTAGAAGGAGAAGTAAATACTTCACTAGGGAATACTCTTTTAGGAAGAATCCAAGCTGCGTTAAAAGGGAACGTAGAATTGAAGAGTGAGGAAGGATCTGTTCAATCTATTAATCACAATATTAGAGTAATTCATTCAAACTCTATTTTGCTAAACAGTATCCTAAGGATTGCAGTGGATACAGAATTGAAAAAGCTAAATGAGAAAACAGAGGGTGAGCTTATCAAACTAGATAAGCTGCAATTATATATTTTAAACGAAGAAAACGTTCGAGCAGCCAAAGCAATGAGAACTGGATCAATTAGGGATATAGATGGTTTCAAGGTTGAAGGAATGTCTTTGAATGCAGATAAATTATTAAATTCTATGTTATCTGATTACTTCTATTTGTTATGTTGCAACATAACAAATAAAGAAGGTTTGTTTTTCAAAATCCCTCTTAATGATGAATTTCAAAGTAGCTATTCTGTAGATGATTTGCTAATAGGAAACATTTCCCTAGTTGGTGTATATAAAGGTGTTGTAAACAGAAATGACCTTACAAATACATTCGATTTCTTTCAAAATGTTGGGGAAAACACGAAAGAAGAGAAACAATATGAAAATTCATCATACTCTGAGAAAGATTTAGAAAAGACAGGTAAAGACTTAATTAATAATAACATTGAAAAATTTCATTTTGTGGATACTATAGCAGTGCTTCAAGATATTAAAATTAAAAGTGAGGATACAGGAGATGAGTAGACTATTATTAATTAATATAGACGATTATGAAGAATTTAAAAATAAAATCGTTCTAGAAGGTAAAAAATTACTTCCTATTTCTAAAGCTTTTAATTTCTCGACAAATAATTTGATTGATGATATAGAAGAGTACTATGAAGAAGAGATATTAATTGATCTTAGATCTTTTAATGGGTCTAATAATATGCTTTTTTTGGAAAGAATTGTTAATAATGAATTATCCCAACATACTTTTTTTGCTGATTTTGCGGATAAGCATGTATTAGATCAAATGGATACTATTTTTGAAGATGTTCAATATTTTAAGAGTGAAAAAGAACCTTCAGAAGTACAAGAAAGTAACATAGTTAAGAAGATAACAGATCTTAATAGACAGGGAATAGAACAATTAGTAGGTAACTTTTCCAAAAACATTCTAGGGCACGATAGATTTAAGGAATCAATGGGTGAGAAGTTCTTGGAATATAAAATATTGAATTCAATAGGTGAAAGTGATATATTTTCTATATTTCTGATGGGAATGTCGGGTGTTGGAAAAACTGAAGTTGCAAGAACATTACATTCATTGTTGGGTGGAAAGAAGCAACTAGCAAAAATAAATTTTGGTAATTATAGTAGTCAGGAATCATTGAATAGTTTGATTGGAAGTCCCAGAGGATATATTGGAAGTGAAACCGGCGAACTCTTTGAGAAGATTTATAATTCTGATACTGGAATAATTTTAATTGATGAATTCGAAAAAGCAGATGGTAAGGTGTTTAACTACTTTCTTGAAGTTTTAGAAACAGGATATGCCACTAATTCACAAGGAGACTCATTAAATCTAAATGGTTATATTTTTGTTTTTACATCAAATGTACCAGAAGAGAAATTTGAGCAAGTTTTTTCTCCAGAATTAAGATCGAGATTCAATCTAGTTAGCTTGTTTAATCCACTAAATGTGAAAGATAAAGAAATATATATCTATACAAGGTTGAAAAAGTATGTTGATGAATTCAACTCTATTCATGATAAAAACTTAAATAAGAAAAGCATTGATAAAATTGTTAAGAGTATAAATGTTCACAATTATCAAAATTTAAGGTTACTAAATAATCAAATACGTAAAGAGTTTATCAAACACATCAAGGGTGCATACCCGCCAAATGATAAATTATGGCAGAAATAAAAAAATCTGGTGGTAATTACCGAAAGATAAAAGAGAAGCATATTTTTACTAATTCTTGATTTGAAATATGCTTCTCTTAAATTATTCTTTAATTTTCCAAGTGTCGGATTGGCAAAGCAGTAATTCATATTGTGATAGTTGATCTGCTTGAGTCCGCTCATCTTGGTAACGTACATAAACAGAGACTCGAACATATTCGCCTTCTTGAATATAGACAGGGTTAATGAGTTCTGAAAAGACATACTCTTGATTAATTACTGGAAGCACATCATCTTCTACGTAATAAGAGAGTTCACGTTCGCTTGCGGTAGGGTAGAGGGAAAAGAATGTTGAAAGAAATTCATCTATTTCTTCTCGAGTTTCTGAATCTAAGGAATTGTCATTTTCTAGAGGAGCGGGTTGATAAGCAGATTTTGTAGGAGAAGTCGTAAGTGTGGGATTTCGGATAATCACTACATTCTTTTCTTCATCTTCATATACGGTCACTTCATAAAAAGATTCAATGACTTGTTCATCCTCCTCTTCTTCCGTAATTCGTTGAGAAACAGAATAGATCACATTATATTGATTGTCTTCTTCGCTTTCTGTAACAGACCATATTTGCACATTCTGTACAGAGGAAGAGGTAGGTACGTCATTTGGAATCATGACACTATTTAAGGAATGGAGGTCTTCGGTTAAATAGTTTTCTAACTGACTGTTTCGTTCCTCCAAGGACTCTTCATTGTCTGCTTCCCACGTATAATAGACTTGCGCAAAGTTTCGGACAAAATTTTCTACACTGTTTGTATCAATAAGTTGCTCCTCCACATATATTCTTTCCTCTACCGTGTGAGTATCTATAGCAGTGAAATGTTTGTAGATCGCAAAGCTAAAGCTCAGTCCTAAAAATACCCAAAGTGTGAGGACAAGTTTCTTTCGTGGATTGATGGATGAAACTTTGGGTTTCTTATTTTCTTTCTGTTTCTCTTTTTTCTTAAAGATCATGAGTCAACCTTCTTTCATTCCAATTTATAAGCCAATGTATGGGGCAGGATCCACATAGTCGCCATCCTTCAAAATCTTGAAATCTAAATGCACTCCAGTAGAAGTACCAGTGGTTCCCATCGTGCCTAGTCGTTGTCCTTGTTCAATCGTATCTCCAATTGATACTTGTAAGTTCGGCTGCATGTGTCCGTACACCGATTGATAGCCATCGCCATGATCAAGTTGAACGAAGTAGCCTAAGCCACGGTTATAAGAAGCTGCTACAACTGTTCCAGAACGAGCAGCTATAATCGGACCGCTTCCCGCAATATCAATTCCTGTATGCATTCGTCGGTCACCATAGATTGGATGAATGCGATAGCCAAAGGGAGAAGTCACCATGCCTTCTGCTGGACGGATCCATTCGCCTTCTGAAGGAGTGTTTAGGAATTGATGGATTAAAGGCACGTAAAACATATTCCCATAGCTATAACGCCAGCCACCATTTTCTTCAACCGCAAGAGGATTCGAGTAAGTGACTTGATTTCCATCAGCTTGTTCTCTGGCAAATGCTTCTGCGAGGTCAAAGGAATATTCATTTCCTCGTTCAGCGACATAGTCAATAAAGGCTCCGCCAAAGTTATACGCTTGAATGGCTGTATCGACATCTAAATCCTGTTCTTCTACAGATTGAATTAGTTCAGAGAAATACTTTGTTCCTTGTTCAATGGATTCTTCAGTAGACAAAGAGTTAGGTGGAAGATTCAAGGATTCAGAAGCTTGCATGACATCCGCTCCTGTTCCACCTGACTCCACTTGAATGATGGCAAGCAGAATGGATATATGATCTTCGATCTCATATTCCCTTGCATAGTGTTCTACAGTATCTCTATGGGTCTCCACCTCTTGAGAGATGCTTGTGCCAGCCACATTGATGTTGCTAGAACTTCCTGATTCTTCTTCAGAAAAGAGAAGGACAATTGAGAAAGCTAATAGAATACTCACGCAAAAAAACAAAAGGTAGGGAAGAAGAAGGATTTTAAGTCTCATCGATTATTCTTCTCCTTTCGTTTAATCGGTCTTTTGGGTACGACTTTCTTTTGTGAGAATTGTTTTGTAGGCACTTTATACGAGGTATTCTTTCGAGTCGCCTGAGAAGAGGAAGGCTCTCGTTTAAGAATCGGTTTGTTTCGGTGAATAGGAGGACGAGTATGTTTCCGACTTTTTCTTTGTTGAGGTGTTTGACGATTTGATGGTTTCTTCTGTTCCACCACTGATTTTCTTTTCTTTGAAGGAGTCTGTTTTTTCTTAGTAGATTGATTTGCATTCTTCTGAGTAGATTTAATCTCCTTTTGGTTTGGACGTTCTTTATTGCTCGGGGTTGGAGGAGACATGTTCTTCTGATTCTTTTTAGACATTTTTGAAGAGTTAGTCTTATCTGTAGGCGGGGTTTCTTTTGTAGGACGTTGGTGATTTGCTTTTCTAGTGGGAGATTGTTGGTTATCAGGAGTGTTCTGATTGTTCTCTGAATCCTTTTTCTGTGTCGTCGGTTTATCTGATCTACCCAGTGAGCGAGTCATTTTTCTCTGCATGCGATGCATATTTGCCATCATCAACATGCGTGGTTTTCTCATCACACGGCGACTAACACTTTGAGAGTCATTGCTTTGTAAGGCAAACATGCCCATTAAGTCACCTAGTTTGAAGTAAATACCCGCAAAAGTCACAATCTGTAAGAACGCGATCAAGAAGAAGGGATAACCGACAGACAAGGAATACAACATACTGGAAATACTAAAGGCTACAGTAATGATTAGTGTTATTCCTGCTCGTGCCAGAATCGTATTAAAAAGTTTGGTTAAGGCACGTTTGGACATATGACTAAATCCTGGAATCATACTAAGCAAGAAACTGATCGGTAAGAACATCGCATAGATGATAAAGAGGACTTGAGAGAATAACATAATCCCAGTCAGAAGAAAGACAAAGAGACTAATGCCAATATTGAATAGAGAGATAAAGAAGACCACACCTAACCGATTCGTGGTTTGGGTAATGGAAAGGTGAGGGTTGTCTCGCTCTTCAATTTCTTCAATCACAAGGACTTCTCGATCTTCTCCATTATTTGCATTCGGACTAGTGGAGAGTAAGGATTCGATTCGTTCTTCGCCAAGCTCTTCTTCATCATTGGTTCCGTATTGTAAAAGCAGCCATGGTTGTTTTACTTGAATAGAGAAGAGACTGTCTCGTATGAGGTCGACACTATCGCTGCCTTCCGTATTAGAGTTCGGAAGGATAATACGTGTGCCTAAATCCAAGCTGGCTTCACTAATGTCAGAAGAGAAGTCATTTACTCGTCCAATTAAATCAGGGGCATAGGCAATCGCTCCAGCAGAGAGCAGAAAGACCACAAGGAAGTTCATCAAGGCATTCACTGCTTTGGTGGATTCACGTTTAAGTAAACCCACATAAGCGATATAACTTCCAATCGTTAAAATGAGGATCAAAAGAAACCCCACATAAAAGCCTTCATTTTGGAATCCTTGTCTATTTACTCCTGCTAACGTCTGCATGTTTCGTCCGATGGCATTCGCCGTATCCGAAATGAAATCAAGGGAGTACGCTTCTTGCACAAGATAACCTGTCGCATTAGAAATATAGAGGTTAATTGTCCAAATGAAACTAGTAATGGCATAGAGTCCATACATGACTTGTTGGCCAATGCCATCTGTCCAGTTCCACGGCAACCAATTCCAACTGTTGTCGACATAGAAGTCTAATTGGTAGTTTTCTAACGGATAGCGGCTGTATTCATTGGCATTATCCACAGTGTTATCCACAAGCCCTGTCGCTTGAACTACGGTACCGACACTTGCGAGAAAGAGGACGATTAATAGACATCCTAAAAGGATATAGAGAAGAACTTTTCCGACTGTTTTCCATTTTTTAGCTACATGTGACTTCATGTATCATCTTCCACCTCTTTTCGCTTTGGCGGGCGAGTGTCAAAGGCATGAAGCAATTCTTCAAAGATGGGATGAAATTGAATCACACCGACACGCCCATAAATATCTTGTATTAAACACTGTCCGTTCTCTAGTTCTTGAAGCCGTTTCTGGTTGGCTTCGTCTTCTGGATCGACCCCAAAGAAGGCGAGTGTCTTTTTGATTTCATTAGAATCTGTGGAACGAAAGGCAAACTTCAATCCGATATTGTTCTTCATCTTTTCGTCTAACAAGTCATCGGTATTTTGGGTTACGAAATAGACGCCTGCATTCATGGCACGACCTGCTCGAACAAGCTTCATGGATAAAGCTTTTCCTTGTGCTACTTGCAAGAACGACCATGCTTCATCTAAATCCACAATCTTAAAGCGACTTCTGTCGGTATGGATCAAATCTAAAGCAAACGTACTGATGACAATAAGCATGGCGACAGATAAAAGTTCCATCGTCGTGTATTCTTCAAACTCCGTATCGCTATCAGGAAGCACCAAATCGGCTACTTGAATGATGTTGAGTTGTTTCTCTAAGCTAATGGATTGCTTGAGTTCTCCATCACTAAAGAGGAGTTGTGCGAAATCATAATCGGTAAAACTTTCAATGTGATCGGCGATACTGTTACTGACTGGATTGTTTTCGACTCGTAATTCTTCTATGACTTTGAGTAGTCCTCGCTGTTCACTATTGGTGACCGCTCGAATGGCTTTTCGTAAGACAGGGAATTTTTCTCCGTCACGAGAAGAGATACCAGTCAGAAAGGTGAGTATATCAATCGCCAGAGATTCGGAGTCTTTGACATTAGTCATTATCACATAGGGATCGAGTAAGCCTTTGTTTTTGTCTTCTGAGGTCAAGTTCACAATGTTAATCTCATGCGCTATTTCAGGAAGCGTGTCTTTCCACCGTCCACGTTCGCCTTTGGGATCGACAATCAAGGCTTGTGCCCCAAAGAGAACCGAATAATAGACCAATAGATTATTCGAAAACGATTTTCCTCCACCAAGGGATCCTACAAAAGCAGCGGATAGGGCATTGGTTACAGAATGTTTCACGCCTTGACTGGCAAGATCAGGTTTCAAATACACGTTTCGCCCTGTGTCTAAGGAGTACCCAATGTAAATCCCTTCTTTTTCACCAAGCATTTGGGTCGCCCCGAAGCCAAGACCAGCTAAGAAATCAGAGGTCACGTATTGCACGTAATCATTCATGTATCGTTTGCTTGCAGGGAGGAATTCTTGGTGTAGACCCAACATATCGCCAAAGGGGCGAACGAGTTTGATATTCACATCATCATAAAAATCTTTCACTTCATTGCATCGTCTTTTCAGTTCTTCTAGATCAGGAGCAGTGACTCGAATGACGTAAGAAAGCTTATACATCGATTCCTTCGTGTTGTCTAAATTGTTTTCTAACTCATTCACACTGTCTAAGGCTTCTACGACATTCGTATTGGTTTCGGTATCGTTTTGCCAGGCATGATTGTCTAAATCCTTGAGTTCTTTCTTTTTGTTTCGAACCGTGGTTAAGGCTTTTTTATTGGAGACGATGTCGATATTCATACTGGTGTCGATCGGAAAAGTGAATTGTTGTTGTTGGTAGTAGAAGATTTCGGAATTTGGAAATTCCAACTCTCCGATAATCGAATCAATGGTAAAGTATGCCGCATAAATTGTTTCGTCTTCCTGTTCAATCCGTAAGTGACGTTGTTTTTCTTCCATCAAACAGCGAGTGGGTTTGATTAAGTCGTAGCGTTTAATCAGTGTCTTACCGTCTATTTCATCTTTCGGCAAGTGATATTCATAATCGTCATAAGCCGTACCTGATTTCCCGTAGAGGTGTTCAATCAAGTAGCCAAAATCATCTTTGGTTAAGGCACGGACTTTAAATCGCCGAGTGAGTTTATTTTCCAGTAACTTTTCAACTTTCTGATACCGCAACACATCATCTTGAGGCATGGATACAAAGTCGCCCATTAGATTATGATTCACGCTTTTAAAGAACTCGGAAAAAGCATTTTTCACTTCTTCTCCAACCGTTTTAACCGACACTTCTTTTTCATTGAGCAACAACTTAAAACCAATATAAAAACGGTAGTCAACTTGATTCTCCCCGATCATCTCAATGAGTGCTTCGGTTTGTTGGTCGACTTTCTCTTCGGCTATTTTTTTCAGTCGTCCGCTAATCTCTTCTTTGGATCGTTCTTGAGCGGTGCGAATACTGGACTCTGTACTGATTTGTAAGGCATGAATTTTTCCGTCTCTGTTTTGTGCGATTAGTTGCCTGAAAGAGTCATGCACTTGGTTCTTTTGATCAGGACTTAAAAAGGAATAGTTGTAAGGAATCAATTCATAATAGGCAAAACATTCCCCGTCTGTATTCCAGACAAGGTTGTTTTCAATGTATTTAATCGGATAAGTCATTTACGGTCTCACTCCTTACAATGGTGATCGGTTCGGTATGTTTCTGTGAATCTAAAGTTACTTTCTTTCCTGCGAAGGTTCGCTTAGAACGGAAGGCATAAGCAATCACTGCTTTCAAAAAGTTAAAGGGTTTCTTTCCATCAAAGGTTTTCTGACTCATAAACCACGTGATTCCTACAGGGATGCCGAGATATTTCAGGAACGCTCCTTCAATGAAAGATAGAGGAGGAAGGTTTCCTAAGATGATCATCAAAAAGAGCGAAAGCACAAACCATGTCATCTGCGTAAACGACAGAGGGAAGGGCAGTTTTAAATCATTGATGGAATAGAGCACCTTTTCCACCGACCATATACTGGTGTAACTTCTAATTTTCTTCATGTGCAGTCCTCCAATCGTTAATACGGAATCTCAAAGATCCCTCGACCTGTGATGACAAAGTTCCCTTCAATTTCTAAGTCTCGACCATACGCTTCATAATCAATGTAGTGTTGGAGTTGAGCAGGCACTTCTCCTAATGCCCCTGTTTCTTCAATCAAGTAATGAGCGACATCGGCCATACTGTCACAGTCGGGGTAATGAATGATGTCGTCTTGTTTTTCGTGGAGTTCCTCAATACTGTCAAAGTACGTGAGAAGGGAACGGAGTTCGGATTGAATATCGGGTTCCAGTTCCAATACCATTTCACAGAGTCGGTTGATTTCTTGAATGGGTGTGTATTCATCCACATCAAAGGGCAATTGGTAATCATGTATCGCCACTTCTTCGTATTCATCATTTAAGCCAATGCGTTCTTTGACCTGTTCCATATCTATAGGGGGAGAGAACCAGTCACCGACCAGTTCTCCTTCGTTATACTTTCCTAAATTGGCGATATACACCATCATTTCTTCCATAAGGCAAAGTCCTTTCTTATTGGCCGATAATGCGGTTAAAGAGTTGAAGCAAGAGTTCCTGGACTCCTGCGGCGTTAAAGACCAGTCCAACCGCAATCAGGGCGATAATTAAAAAGCTAATCAGTTTAGAAAACTCTCGTTTAAATCCTAAATACAGTCCAATCACGACGATAGACAAGAGGACTAAGGACTGAGCATTTCCTAAGAACCAGTTGTATAAGTTGTCTCCAAAATTCATAAGAGTCATTCTCCTTTCAAAATAGAGGGGAGTGCGTTAAAGTATCATATCTTCTACAGAAGCAGCTTGTTGTTCGAGGATTTGTTTGTGTTTATCGGTGAGTTTGGCATGTTGAAGCATGTCTTTGATGTGAGAAGTCTGGTTGATTTCATCTAATTTCGTGGCAATTTTCCATGTAGGAGCGACTTGACGTTCCAGCCAACGAAGGGTGCGTTGAAAGGAATAAGGTTCAGGTTTCGTGGTGAGGGTCATGCTTTGTCGATTGTCTCCAATAAACCATGCCCATTTTCGATTTAATGGCCATTCCCCACGAGGTTTCTTGTTTATTCGGTCGACAAAACGAATGTAGCGGTTAATGATTTTAAAGGCGGTTTTCTCTGGATTTTCGTTCTGCATAAGGTCTCGTAAGGCATATAAGGCTCGGTCATTTTTCAGACGGATTTCAAAACGGTTCTTTACGGTTGCTTCGTCAAAGAGAATTCCATTCTTTTTGAATTCTTCATAATCTTTTTCGTACAGACAGAAGTAAATATCGCTTCGTAAGGAGCCAATATATAAGGTATTCCCCATCTCTTCTTTTTCTTCTCGTTTAATCAGTTCCCCACTACGGTAACTTTTAAAACTGCGAAAGACGGAGATGCATTCTTCCTTGCGGCATTTCTCTGTCAGAAAGGGAATGTCTAAGATACCAGCTTTGTCATTGATGGCTAAGTCTAAGCGTTTGATGACCGCTTTTTTGAGCAAGCAATCCATAAAGAAGTCGTACCAACTTCTCTCTTGTGCATGAAGATAGGTTTCAAATTGACGACACCCTTTTCCTTTAAGTTCAAGAAGGACACCTTTCTCTTCTTCAGGAGAGGTCATTACGACAATATCGCCGAGTGCGTAATGTTCAAGGTAGGAGTAGAATGCGTAATCCTCGTGGATAAAGTACTTCATCTTTAGATGTAACAGTCCTTCGATCACGGACTGCACATCCGTTGTAGGAAATCGAATACGGACATAATCAAAGAGCATAAACAATGGCGCATGGGGATTTAATTCATCAAGAGCAGTTACTAACTGTTCTTTGGTTTCTTCCGATGGATGAACTTTTTGGGTTTCAATATCGCTTAAATATTGCCGACTAATCCCAGCTTTTGAAGCAACCGTGCTTTGGGTCAGTCCATATTCTAAGCGTTGGTTTCTTATCTGTAAGCCAATAGTAGATTGACTCAAAGGTTCTTCCTCCAATCGTTGGAAGGCGACAAGAAACCAGTGGGCCATTGTCGTATGACTAAACACCCACTAATTTCCGCCATTCCAAGGGTTCTTCGGTTTAAGGTGTCAGATGTTTGTCGATTTGTACCCCCCTGTTAGATACGGGGGGTTAACCGGGCTGGTGTGGCTAGCGCCACCCCAGCAAGCAGACAGGGAACTTCGGCTAGGCTTACACTTCGTCCGCCGCCTGCGTTCCCTGTCTGCTTTGGGCGAGTCGGTTTATCTCCTCTAAAAAGTCATGTCCTTTGGGAACCAGTGGGGTATAGAATTCAGAGATTACACTGTTTCCCACGTCAACGTACCCTCGTCCTTTGATTTGTTTTAAGAAAAAGTCTTTTTGAATGTCTGAGCCAAACATCATGCCATAACCCATTTCACTCATGCGACCTAAAGCAACACGAAAGTTAAATTGGTCACGAATCCCGTCTCCGAGATATTTTGCGTCAGGACGTTGGCAGGCTAAGATGAGAAAGAAACCGGCTTGCCTTCCTAACATGACAATCTTTTTTAGTTTATTGAGCACTTCGGTGCTTTCCTTTTTGGATAACATTTCAAAGAAGGCCACATATTCATCAAAGATTAAAAATTGAGCAGGCAAGCCCAAATAAGCATAGTTTTCACCTGTTTGGTAGTTTTCCATTTGTTTCATGTCTTCGGAACGCTTCATCATGTTTTCGTAAAAGGAATCAATACAGGCAATCATCTCTTCTTTCTTGGAATAGACATTTGGTAGTGCGACAGCTAAATCAGCTAAGTCGGCATTCTTTGGATCGAGAACATACAGTGTGACATTGGTTTGTAGGAGGGATTCAATCAATGTAAGGATAAAATAGGTTTTCCCACCACCTGTCCCCCCAGCAATTAACATATGTGGGAGCTTATCGTATTCCCACCAAACATTTTCCATCAATTTCAGCTTTCCATTTTCAGCTCTTACGTCTTCAATAGAAATGCGATTGGCAATGGTGTCATAGAGAAGGGTGTATTCTACATAAGAGTCTTTCAGTTCTTTTTCGACTAATTCACAAAACAAGCCACTCTCTAATTTCTTCTCTAAGTGCAGCAATTGATCCTGGTACTTTCCAAGTGAAATTTCCACTCGAATATAAATCAGCCCATCTATTAACTTGTAGTACATCTTTGGAAAGTAAGTAATTTTCTCTTTAGATCGGGTTCGTCCGTCATCCAAAAGCCCATCAGATTGTACCTGTTCCGACTCGTACCACTTGTTTTCTAGCAACATACGAGCCAATTTCTGTCGGTGAATGACTTGCTTGATCGTATCAGGAAAGAAACATTTAAAGAGAACAACACTTAGGAAACAGATCAAGAGAGAAATCCATACAGAAAGAAGGAGATAGGGAATAGGAATGTCTATATCTCCTTCTTGTAGGGTCTCTGGCAAGCTGTGCCAATCTAGGTGAAGCAAGGTTCTGCCATGAAAGAGGGCAAGTGTCAGAAAAAAGAGAGGAAAGAGTCTTGAGAGAGTAAAACGTAAGACAAGGTGATTGTCTCGTGATTTGATTCGTTTTCCATGTGAGAAGAAAAGATTCATGGCAGAGTCACTCCTTTCCGATTGACACGTTTATTCTTTTTTAGGGGAAGGCTTTGGTTCTGTTTGAGCGGATTTTGCTTTTCCAGTGGTCTTTTTCAATACAATATCGTCTGCTTTTAAGAACCAATCAACCTCCGCTCCAAAGAAGGTGGCATTGGCAACGGTGTCGGCTACAGGATTGACTAGTTCCACTTCGGCGTTATAATCAAATTCTTTTAAGGGAATATCCGCAGGAATACTGACTTGAATCATGCATCCTTGTCCTTTGGATTTTAAATCATAGGTGCGTTCTTTTACTTCTTCCGATACTGTTCCGTCTTCGTTTTGAACACGGACTTCTCTTCGTAGGGCAGAAAATTTCAAGGTATCAAAGGTTTTGTCTCGGTCTAACACAATCCCATTTGCGAGTCTCATAAGGTCATCTTCCTTTCAAAATTGTTTTAGGCTTTCACTACATCATCAGCGTGCAACATATAGTTAGTAAAACCACGTTCACCAATCTTGTATCCTTCGGCAGTAATGCGAGGATTGACGAGTTTGACTTTCTCTTCAAAATTAAAGTGCTTTTCGCCTGCTTGAGCAGGGAGTTTTACCGTAATGTCATCGGCACGTTGGTTCTCAGAGAAAAGGTTATAGGTACGAGAAACAACGGTGCGTTGTCCGTTCATTCGTCGTTGTTCGACTTCTCCTTCACCAGCAAATTCCAATTGCCCGAAGGTTTTTTCCATGTTGGGTACAACAAATTTTAAATCCATAAGTTGATCGTTCCTTTCGTTAGATAATGTATTTTGTTATGAAAAACTACCTATTAATGGTGGGGGCTTATTTTGATTCAAATAATATTCACCTCCTTAGAATATAAAAAAGACGCTCATCACTGAACGTCTTGAAAATATTGGATTTGGAATTAAATGTTTCAGAAGTAATAGGCCTAATCAGAGTGCAGTATTGCACTATAATTGCACTTTTATTTTTAGTTTTATTGATTTACTTGATTTTATAGTGAACAATATTCCTTGATATTAAAGCATTTATTCTAATATGCTGTACGCTGAAAATTGAGTGGGAATAAGTCACGTTTAATATAAGCTTGAAATTATTGGTTAAAACTTCTCACCAACCCTATTTGACAAAGAACCACAAAACAAAAAATCTAGGTTGTATAATAAATGATGTTGGTTTAGTGAAATGAGACAAGCCCCGTTGATAC
>ERZ1673961.586-NODE-586-length-13530-cov-8.299147_pt1 | contig 13530 bp, 16 predicted proteins | sample MGYA00580189_ERZ1673961 | MGnify/ENA primary metagenome ERZ1673961 (study PRJEB41334, sample SAMN05608105) | rock metagenome | biome: terrestrial subsurface; feature: shale formation; material: shale | place: USA: Pennsylvania ... | reverse complement strand
GTATGTATGTAGACCAATAAAGATCAAAAAATTATTCATGATTAGTTAATTTTTTAATTTTAAAATAGAGTAAATATAGTTACGAGACTCTTTAATATCTATTTGATTTTATAACATAGACTAATATTAATTTTTAATTTATAGATAGGATAATAATAGTAACCTTTAACTTAATTTTTATTGGGAATTAAATTAAGGTGATGAAATAAAAGAAGTAGTGAGGGGAAATAATAATGGAGCCATGTAAGCTCCATTATTTTGACATAAATTAATCATCAACCGGTTCGATGACTAAAATAATACCCTTTACAGCAACGATTTTTACTCTGGTCCCTGCAGGAAGGGCTTGGTCACTTTGGGCAGACCAGGTGGTATCTGCAACATGGATTCTATTCACTCCAACCGAGAAGTCTTCGTCTATTGTGAGAGTTTGTCCAATCAGTTGCTTGTACTTCTGATTTAGATCTCTGGAGAGATCATCTTGTTCGTCGTTTTTCCATTGACGTCGCCACCACAACCAAGTGGTGACAAGACTGAACGTGGCAAAAGACAACCATTGTAGCTGCCAGCTAATCGGCATCAGAGACAATAAAATACCAACCAACAGGGCAGACAGACCAAGCCAGAGAAAATAACCCGCGGTTCCGAGTAATTCTACAGCAAGTAGACCAAACCCCAGTGCGAGCCAATGCCAAAAGGTGATCCCATCAAGTAAGCTTATAAAATCCATAGGCAGGTCTTATTCTTTGTTTTGTTGTTTAAACATTTCAGCAATACCTGCAACGGATCCCATTAGCCCCGTTGCTTCCAGAGGTAGCATGATGATCTTACCGTTTTCAGCCTGTCCAATGCTCTTAATTGCGTCTGTGTAGCCCTGAGCGATAAAGTAATTCACAGCTTGCATGTCACCTTTTGCTATTGCTTCAGAAACCATGTAGGTCGCTTTGGCTTCTGCCTGAGCAGCGCGTTCACGAGCTTCTGCATGAAGAATAGCAGACTGCTTTTCGCCTTCAGCTTTCAGTATTTGTGATTGCTTGTGGCCTTCTGCTTTTAGGATCTCGGCTTGACGAACACCCTCCGCTTCAAGGATTTCTGCGCGTTTGTTCCGCTCGGCTTTCATTTGGGCGTTCATCGCGGCGGTCAAATCAGCTGGTGGCTGTACATCCTTTATTTCAATACGCGTCACTTTTACACCCCAAGGGTTGGTAGCCTGGTCAACAATGAGCAGGAGCTTTGAGTTAATCATATCGCGTTGACTGAGCATCTCATCGAGTTCCATTGAGCCTAATACAGTACGAATATTAGTAAGAGTGAGGTTTCTAATCGCATGCTCCAGATCGTTAACTTCATAGGCAGCTTTTGCGGCATCGACGACTTGTACGAAACAGACGGCATCAATAGTGACATTAGCGTTATCTTTACTAATAACCTCTTGTGCCGGGATATCTAATACGCGCTCCATCATACTTATTTTATGACCAACACGATCGATGAAAGGGATGATTAAATTTAACCCGGGTTTGAGTGTGTGGGTATAACGTCCAAATCGCTCGACGGTCCAGTTGCTCCCCTGAGGAACGGTTTTTATCGCGGATGAAAGAATAATAATGGCAAGGACAACAAAAATACCGATAGTAATCAACGAATCAATTGGCATGGAATATTCCCTTAAATGCATAAAGTCTGATTCATTTTTACTCATTTATCACGATTAGACAATTTAAGAAGTGAGAACAGGTGAAGTAGTTTGATGTGAGACAAAATAAAGGCCGAAATACTCCGGCCTTTATCTCAAATCTATATTTTGACGAACTTAGTATAAAATCGAGTACAGTTGACGGCGGTACTTACCCGCTAAAGCATTTCCTTGACCTAACGCGCTAAGAATATCCATAAAGGTTTTCTTCACTTCGCCATCCTGAGCACCTAAGTTCACCTTGAGAATGTTCCAAAGGAGTTCTAATGCTTCTTCATCACGACCAACTTGGTTGTACTGAACCGCTAACTCACAGGCCAGTTCTAGATTGTCTGTATTTGCTGCGTACTCTTGTTCTAAGCGCTGAAGCTCTGGGCTGTCTGCCGCTTGAAGATGCAATTCTAGCTTGGCGATTAAGCCCTTGTAGTAATTATCCTGATACTCAAGTGGAATAGATCCTAATAGCTCTTGAGCAACATCAAACTGTTTCGTTTCCAACAAGCAATCTGCCGTAGCAAGTTTGACATCACCACGAGATTGTAGCTCTGCAGGCAGTGTGTGGATGATACTCAAAGCTTCTGCGTGCTGACCTTGTTGCAATAGTTCAGTAACTTGTTTAAGTAGTTGCTCATCTGGGCTTGGCAGGTGCTTTTGGAGCATGGCTGCGATGGCGTCTATCGGTTGAGGGCCACCTAATCCATCGACAGCTTGACCATTAATAAACAATGCAATCGTCGGAAGTACCTGAACGCCAAACTGAGATGCTAAGGCTGGCTGGTCTTCACAGTTAAGTAGAGCAAGGGTAAAAGCACCATTGTACTGTTGAGCAAGCGTTTGTAACTCAGGGAGTATTTGTGCGCTTTCTGGCTGAGCATTAGCCCAAAAGTGGATCAGAACGGGCGTGTTCATTGATCCTTCAAGCGTTTCGCGAAAGTTCTGTTCTGTGATCTCAACGATAAATGGGGATTGCATCAGAGTATCCTTGCTTTTGTTTCTTGTCGTTGCTTGTAGATATGGAGTTGATTTAGTGGAAAATCAAGCAGTATCGCTAAATAACATCGAGATGTATGAATTGGTGAGATTTAGATTACGTAGAAAGGAAAAACGCTGCCCAAGCAGCGCTGTCCTAATAGCGTATTAAAGTGGCGATTCCTGCACTGTGATTATCGTTTTTATTATGCAGGGTGTGGTATCAGAATAGGATGAACAAGGTCACCACTACACCCACACTAAGCCAGTTTAGCTGATTTAATGTCATTATTGTCTCGCATTGGAACAAAGTATTGCTACAAAACAGATCGGGTGGCGATACCAAATCTAATCAAACCTGTACACAAAACGCATTCATTTTGGTGTGAGGTTTGCCTAGATATTGATTCGAACAGGTGAGGTTTTTTTAACCTACATGTTCATAATGACATCACATTGTTACGATGAAATTACACTACGACAAAAGAATTTTATGCTGCTTGTCGCAAAATTTTATCGAGCAGTCGAGTTGGTAACACCCGCTTCAACACTGCGAACAGCTTGGTTGGTGTGGTAATACGGTAACGGATTTTGGGTGAATCGCTAGTGAGTGCATGCAGGACCGGGTCAATACATGCTTCTGCTGGTAGCACAAACTTATTGTTTGATTTGTCATTATCCAAGCGCTGTTTCTGAGCTTCATAGGCGACGCGATGTGGACTGGATTCTGTGTCGATCCACTTTTCGAAGGCGGCAAGCGCATTTTGTCTAAATTGAGTTTCTATAGGGCCCGGCTCTATAAGCGCAACTTTGATATTGGTGTCGGCCAGTTCAAGTCTTAAGGTGTCTGTCCAACCTTCCAGAGCAAACTTTGACGCATTATAAGCCCCGCGATATTTCATAGCGGCAAAGCCAAGTACTGAGCTGTTTTGAATGATGCGGCCTTCGCCATGGGAGCGCATGTGTGGAAGAACCTCTTGTACCAGTTGATGCCAGCCGAAAAAGTTGGTTTGGAATTGAGCTTTGAGCGCTTCGGTTGGAAGGTCTTCTAATGCTCCTGGCTGGCCGTATGCGCCGTTGTTAAACAAAGCGTACAGTTTCCCCTGAGCTAAACTTATCGCCTGCTCAGCGCCTTGCGTGATGCTGATGGGGTCATTGAGGTCGAGTTGTATGCAGGTTAAGCCCTCGGCCTGCAATCGCTGGACATCGTCAGGGTTTCTGCACGAGGCAATAACATTAAAGCCTTGTGCTTTCAGGGCATGAGCGCACACATAACCAATACCGGTTGAGCAACCAGTGATAAGAATCGACTTGTTCATAAATTAAGCTCAGATAAACGTGTATTAACGTTTATCATTCAACAGCTTCGCTCATGAAGCAAGTGCTTAAGTGCGGGTTCAATTCTCGAATAGCTGAACTGGAAATCCAATTCTGTCAGTTTTTTTGGTTTCGCTCTAATGCTGTCAAACAACAGACAAGCTGATTCTCCCATCACCAACTCCATGAGCCACTGAGGTGTGAACAGTATGTGCGGTCGTTTCAGGGTTTTTGCTAATGTCGCACTGAAAATGCGATTGCTTACTGGATGCGGAGCACACATGTTGAACGCGCCATGGGCATGAGGGGTATTCAGTAAATACATGATGGCACGCACCATGTCCAGGATATGAATCCAGGGCAGGTATTGGTTACCGTTTCCAAGTGGTCCGCCTAATCCTAACTTATAAGGGAGTAACATTTTTGCCAAAGCGCCGCCGTTAGGGCCGAGAACCACGCCAGTCCGCAATAAACACACTCTTGTATCCTCAGATTCTGCACGTTTAGCAATCTGTTCCCATTTTTCGCAAACAAGGTGGGTAAACGCTTCACTGTTAACATGAAGGCATTCATCAAAAGGGTGCTCTTGTTGGTCGCCATAATAGCCCACAGCCGATCCACTGATGAACACGGATGGTGGCTTTGTGCTCGCATGGATAAGCTCGACAATTTGTTCGGTTATTTTCCAGCGGCTTTTACAAATTTTGTCTTTCTGCTTTTGAGTCCAACGCTTATCTGCGATTGGTTCGCCCGCGAGATTGATGATCGCGTCAATGTGATTAAGATCGGCAAGTTGGTCAAGAGAGTCTATATATTCAATATTACCGACATCAGCATGCTGAAGATGCTGTTTCGCTTTTTGTGGTGAACGCGTTAAAAGCACCACGTGATGAGTGGTGAGTAGCTTGAGCAACTCAGAGCCAATAAATCCTGTTCCGCCTGTTAATAATATCTTCATGGCGTCTCATTGAATGACAAAAACATGAAAACATTATAGTCACTTTGTTTGCTGCATGATCATATTCTCCCGTGTATTCGCCGTAAATCACCATTCGATTTGAAAGCTTTTGCTCCGCACCAACTTCACATATTGAAAAATTGTAACTAGTTGTTATTGGTGACATTGGTTCCTTCACATTTGCATCAAGAATTTTATGTCAGACTGATATGAGTCGGTTAAATCATTTCAGTTAATTATCGCTAGATTACTCAAAAGCATTCAATAAGGAGAAGATATGGAAGCATTTATTGCTCTTTTTCGAGCTCTCCTTAACAGTGCGCGCGATCTGATGCCCATCGTTCTTGTCATCACTTTTTTTCAACTGGTGGTATTACAGGAACCTTTGCCTAACCTAGTCTCTATTCTTTTTGGTTTACTGCTCGTCGTACTAGGATTGACGTTTTTTATTTTTGGATTAGAGCTTGGTCTTTTTCCGATAGGCGAGAGCATGGCTCAGGCGTTTGCGAAAAAGGGCAGCGTTTTTTGGCTTTTAGTCTTCGCGTTTTGTTTAGGGTTTGGCACCACAATTGCCGAGCCTGCACTGACTGCCGTTGCAGATAAAGCGGCTCGGGTGGCGGCCGAGGGAGGAATGATTGACAACTCGGAGTTGGCGATCCAGGAGTATGGTAGTGGGCTTAGGGTAACTGTGGCGTTGTCTGTCGGTATTGCCATTGTGGTTGGTGTACTTCGTATTCTGAAAGGCTGGCCTATCCATTACATGATCATAGGCGGGTATGTGGGCGTCGTAGTGTTAACTTGGTTTGCACCTGAGTCGATTATTGGCGTGGCATACGACTCGGGAGGAGTAACGACATCGACCATCACGGTTCCATTGGTGACCGCGCTCGGGGTCGGTCTCGCTTCAGCAATTAAAGGACGCAACCCCATGGTCGATGGATTTGGATTGATTGCTTTTGCCTCATTGCTGCCAATGATGTTTGTCATGGTTTATGGGATGGTCGTGGCATGATTTCGTTCGAGCACTTTTTTGACACGCTTCTATCCACTATTCGCGATGTTATCCCAATTGCTGCCATCATTTTTGGTTTTCAACTCGCGGTACTTCGTCGCCCGGTGAATAACCTGAGAAAAGTGCTGTTTGGTTTTGCCTACGTCATTTTGGGTTTATCCCTGTTCTTGCTCGGGTTGGAAATGGCATTGTTTCCGCTTGGCGAAACCATGGCGGTACAACTTACTACCCCGGATTTTGTCAGAGAGTTCAAAGTATCAGTAGGGCAGCAACTGGAGTGGATCGACTATTATTGGGTGTACACCTTCGCATTTTTTATTGGTTTCAGTACAACAATTGCAGAGCCGTCATTAATTGCGGTAGCAATCAAGGCGAATCAAGTTTCCGGTGGCAGTATTAGCGTGAATGGTCTGCGTGTCGCGGTTGCATTAGGTGTGGCGATTGGTATTGCATTGGGCAGTTACCGGATTGTTGTCGGGGACCCTATTCACTATTACATCATGGCTGGTTACATCGTAGTCGTCGCCCAGACCTTTTATGCCCCTCAGATGATCGTCCCTTTGGCTTATGACTCTGGCGGTGTGACGACATCGACTGTTACTGTACCGCTCGTGACCGCTCTGGGATTAGGCCTGGCGTCTACTGTGCCCGGGAGAAACCCTATGATAGATGGCTTTGGTTTGATTGCCTTTGCCAGTTTGTTTCCGATGATATCCGTTATGGGATATGCGCAAATTACTCAATGGCTTAATAAAGACACCTCGGAGGACGAAGAAAATGCGCTTTAAATTGATACTTGCGTTTGTTGAGGATGCCAGAACAGATAAGGTGCTTGATGCTGCTCGGGATGCTGGAGCAACGGGTGCTACGGTAATTAATAATGCTCGAGGGCAAGGGCTAAACCAGAAGCGAACTTTTTTTGGATTGACCTTGGAAGTACAAAAAGATGTTCTGCTGTTTGTGGTCGAGGAGCATCTCTCTCGACACATTTTAGAAACCATCAGCGATGTCGGTGAATTTGACAAGGAATCCGGACAGGGCATTGCGATTCAAATTGATATTGAAGATGCGGTCGGCGTCGCCCATCAGGTAGAGACATTGGCTAAGGTTGTAGAGGACGAGTTATGAGTAATCAGGCGATAGTACGGGTTCGAGACGTCATGGCTGCAACTTACGTTATGGTAGATGGGCTGATGACGGTGTACGAAGGGATTACACTAGCCAAAAAATATCAAGTGAAAGCGCTGGTGGTTAAAAAGCGCGATGACAATGATGAATTCGGCATAGTATTAATGAATGATATTGCCAAAAAAGTGCTGGCGAATAACCGTGCACCTCAACGAACCAATATTTATGAGATTATGACCAAGCCAGCTCTGTGTGTTGGGCCGGACATGAACGTGAAATATTGCGCCAGATTGTTTGAACGGTTTGGCATTAGTCGCGCTCCGGTTATTGAAGACGGCGAGGTGATTGGTATGGTCAGTTACAACAATATCGTAATCAATGGCATGGTAAGAGATTAAGTCGAAAGGTAAATCGAGGCTCAGCTTTACTTCTCTCAGATCGGCGACAGTTATCCATCTATATTGCATTGATTACTTGTGATGTTGCATATGTGTCCGTTGGCACTTATCCTTTGTGCCTTACGCTTATAGTCGAGGATTTTTATCATGCCTTTAGTTGCTTGTCCGGTCTGTGAGAAACAGATTTCTAAACGAGCTCATACCTGTCCTGGGTGTGGGGAGCCGGATCCGCTGAATCACTTAGCAAAGTCGAAGTTTATCTCAATGGTTTTTTGGTTGTTGGTACTTGTAGGCGCTGGTTATGCTGCGTGGGTTTATTTACTGCCAATGTTGATCGATTTTGTTCGTAACCAGTAAGTTGAGCTGTAGTCAGAATGGCGTAGAATAGCCTCTGTTTTTATGAGGAGATAATGCTTTGAAACTATTTTTTGCCTCAGATTTGCATGGCTCTTTACCTGCGACGAGAGAAACCATCGATTTGTTTGTTGAATCTGGAGCGGATCATTTGGTTCTGTTGGGAGACATTCTCTACCATGGACCAAGAAATCCGATTCCAGAAGGTTATAACCCAGCACAAGTGGCTGAGCTTTTAAATCGGTACAGTAAGCAGATTATTGCGGTTCGAGGTAACTGCGATAGTGAAGTGGATCAGATGCTATTAACCTTTCCGATGATGATGGATTATGCTTGGGTGTTGCTTGAATCCGGTCAGCGTCTGTTTTTAACCCATGGTCATATATACAACAGTAGCCATCGCCCAGAGCTGAAAGAAGGGGATGTGATCGCCCATGGTCACACTCACATACCTGTCGCAGAGTTACAAGATGGCGTTACTATCTTCAACCCTGGTTCTATGACGTTTCCGCGCAATGACTTACCTCGAAGCTACGGCTTGATGAATGGGAAGACACTGACAGTACAGACGCCAGAGGGCGAAGTGTTGGCTCAGACAGAGATATAGTGTTTGAGATCCGACTGAGAGAATGGTTTTGTTTACATGATTAGGGGAGTACAGCACTCCCTTATTTTGTATCCGAATGTCCTAGATCTCTGTCCGGTGCAATAATGTCTCTGACTTTCTGTTTCAATACCTTTGCTTCCGGAAAACCACCATCTTTTTTACGCTCCCAGATTTGCTGTCCATTACAGAAGATTTCGAATCGACCACCGGTATCAGGATGCAAGGTAACAGATTCGATTTCTTCGCTGAACGTATGCAGCAGCTCTTGCGAAAGCCAGGTTGAACGTAACATCCAATTACACTGACGACAGTAGTAGATGTTAATCACAGCTTTTTCCATTTTATTTTCCTTTTAACTAAAATAGCCCGTTAATTCCTAAGCCTGGCATTAAACCAGCAGCTTCAACCCAACGGCAAAGGTGAGAATTTCAAACGCAATTTTTATCACGCGGTTACTATATCGGGTGGCAGCCCAAGCGCCCAAGCTTCCGCCTAAAAAGGAACTTAACAGTAATACGGGTAACCATGCCCAGTGAATCGGGGCACCGGCTTGAACAACAGCGACGCCTCCAATGCCATTCCAAAACAACCCGACGCAAATCATGGTGTAAGCGACCGCCTGTTTATAATCAAAGCCAAACCAGCGAACCAAAAATAGAGTAACCAGCAGTCCAGAACCAGCGGTGAGTGAACCATTAATGATTCCAATCAGCATGATGCCAAAACCACCAACGATCCAACCGGCTTGATCGCGATGCATCATCACCTCAGATTGTCCTAACTGCTTTTTAAGCCGTGAGTAAATGCCAAGGGCAAGGATCATGGAGCCCAACATCTTCTCAGCAATACCATCAGGAATATGAACGATGATATTGGCACCAATAATGACCCCAATACTGCCGACCAATATTAAATACAGCGCTACGGGAAGTTTTATTGTGCCAGCTTTTAAATACGTACTGGCTGCGCCTAAACCTAAGGCAACGGACGCGACTTTATGAGTGCCAAGAGCAACAGAAAAAGGCAAACCTAAAAAAATCAGTAGGGGGAATTGCAACAAACCTGCTCCGCCACCAGAAAGTGACGCTAACGTGTTTGCGATAAGAGAGCCTAAAAAGAGCGTGAGGGTATCTAGCCAGTCCATGTGCACAACAAAGGGGACATTTCGCCCCCTTTAATCAGAAAATCAGTTTCTAAACAGTACCGTAGAACCGTGATTCAGGCTAGTTAATAACAGCGTTTTCTCGTTAACCACATCAATACGGCGGCTTTGCTCGGCATCCAGCCTGAAAATTTGAGTAATCAAGCGAAGCTGTTCTTCAGAGAAGTCTCTCGACTGAGAAGATGAAATATCTTTGAATTCAGACGGTGAAACGAGCAGGTAATTATCGCTCACTTCCCAGCGACCTTTCTCTGAGATGTTGATGGTTGATTCCGCCGTAGAACCTTGGGCAAACAGCTTAATGTTCGCTACACGGATGTATTCGCCATTAGGCAAATATTTTACGTTAGACTCGACATTGACCTTACGCAGCGGACCTACCGTGTCATTCGGCAACTTATCAGTAATGAGTGTCACCATGGCAGATTGCCACTCGTTTGCGGTCAGAACCTGTTCAATTTTGAGGTCGCTGCCCCAGTATAACCAGCCACTGAAAAGCATGGATACGGCCAAAACCGCAGATGCAAATTTTATCTTCATAATGGCCTCCCCTTATTTACAGATATCGGCTGGGTCACTTTGACCAGAAACTATACGCAAAGTGACATTCTCATAAGAGTGGTCGATGTCATGGATATAGTTCAGCACCAGTTGGTTGTTCTGGCCACCGGTTGCGATGACCTGCACAGGCAATGAATCTTTTGTGTGATGGTCAACGTAGCGTTCCACACATTGCTTGATAGACGGCAACCAGTCATTAATTTGCGGGTGATTCACAGGCGTTAGCACAGGTACATTTTGATAAATATCTACCTGACGGAATTGGGACTCCGCGGGATTCGTGAATAGCAGTACGCCAACTGGAAACAATATAGCTACCAATAAAATCAGCCGTGGCAACCACATATTTGGTTTCTTTTGCGGCTGAACCTGAGCTTGTTCACTACGAAACTCGTGCTCTACTTTTGTTTCGGAGATCGGCTCAGCTGGTGGCTCGTCAGAAATATCCGTGCTTTTCGCTTTGTCTGGCTCAACGTCTGAAGCTAGCTCTTCAGAGTCTGAGTTAACAACAGAGGAAAGCGGATTCAATCGTTCTACAGAACAGATTAACTGGTAGCCACGCTTTGGTACGGTTTTTACATACTCTGGAGATTTTGTTGAGTCCTTCAACATCTTACGCAGGGTAGAGATCGCTTGAGTAAGGCTTGAGTCATCCACCTCAAAACCTTGCTCACGCCAGACAAACTCGTGGAGTTCGTTACGGGTTAACACTTCGTTGGGTCTTTCTGCCAACATCAGGAGAATGCGACTTTCGTTGCTTCCTAAACGTACAACGTCGTTGTCGTTTTGTTGGTCAGCAAGCGAATTACTATTTGGGTCAAAAGTAAACCTTTGAGCAAGTAGAAATTTGGTGCCAATGCTAGTCATTTAGTTCTTCTTAGATGGATGATGTTGAAATTATGGTGATTTATATCACAAATTCATGCTATGCGCGTAGGATATGCACGACGTTTTAGATGCTTTTAGCCGGGTAGGATAATTAAATTTTTGTAAAAAAACACTGTTTTTAGTTGGATTGACCTTGAATTTACATTTGTCAGCCACATGTTACATGACATATTAGAAACGCTATTTCTTGGAGTTGAGGTGTTTACTTTTCTCCCTGAGATGGTTTGTTAGATTAGATGTTATGGAGCAAACATGAGCGAAACTGTATCTCAAAATAAAGAAACTCGTGGTTTTCAATCAGAAGTAAAACAACTACTGCATTTAATGATCCATTCTCTTTATTCCAACAAAGAGATCTTTTTGCGTGAGCTGATTTCTAACGCATCAGATGCATCAGACAAATTGCGATTTCAGGCGCTATCTAACCCAGATTTGTATCAGGGTAACGCTGACCTTGGCGTAAAACTGTCATTTGATGAGAGCGCAAATACCTTAACGATTTCTGACAATGGTATCGGCATGAGCCGTGATGATGTGATCGAGCATCTGGGTACTATTGCGAAATCTGGCACGGCAGATTTCTTCTCAAAACTGTCTGAAGATCAAAGCAAAGACTCACAATTGATTGGTCAGTTTGGTGTCGGCTTCTATTCTGCGTTTATCGTGGCAGATGCTGTTACGGTTCGCACTCGTGCTGCAGGTGTTTCAGCAGAAGAGGCCGTGCAATGGCACTCTGCGGGTGAAGGTGAGTACACGATTGAAAACATCGTAAAAGACGCTCGCGGTACCGACATCATTCTGCACATGCGTGAAGAAGGTAAAGAGTTCCTGAGTGAATGGCGTCTGCGCGAAGTGATCAGTAAGTATTCTGACCATATCGGTATCCCGGTTTCTATTCAAACAGCGGTACGTGATGAAGAAGGCAATGAAACTGGCGAGAAAAAGTGGGAGCAAATTAACAAGGCTCAAGCGCTATGGACTCGCAATAAATCTGATATCTCAGAAGAAGAGTATCAAGAGTTTTACAAGCACGTTTCGCATGACTTTGCGGACCCTCTGACCTGGAGTCATAACCGCGTTGAAGGTAAAAACGACTACACGAGTCTTCTTTACATCCCGTCTAAAGCACCATGGGACATGATGAACCGTGACCATAAATCTGGTCTGAAACTGTATGTTCAACGTGTATTCATCATGGATGACGCAGAGCAGTTTATGCCGTCTTACCTGCGTTTTGTGCGTGGTCTGATAGATTCAAACGATCTTCCGCTAAACGTATCGCGTGAGATTCTGCAAGATAACAAAGTGACTCAGTCATTGCGCAATGCTTGTACCAAGCGCGTATTTACGATGCTAGAGCGCATGGCAAAGAATGACTCAGAAAAATACCAGTCATTCTGGAAAGAGTTTGGCCTTGTACTGAAAGAGGGTCCGGCTGAAGACTTCGCAAACAAAGAGAAGATCGCTGGTCTGTTACGTTTCGTGTCTACTGAAGTTGACTCTGCTGAGCAAACTGTCGCACTGGCTGACTACGTTGAGCGCATGAAAGAAGGTCAGGACAAGATCTACTACCTGACAGCAGACAGCTACGCTGCAGCGAAAAACAGCCCGCACTTAGAGCAGTTCAAAGCAAAAGGCATCGAAGTTATCCTGATGTACGATCGCATTGATGAGTGGTTAATGAACTACCTGACTGAGTTCGACGGTAAGCAGTTCCAGTCAATCACTAAAGCGGGTCTGGATCTGAGCAACTTCGAAGATGAAGCCGAGAAAGAAAAGCAGAAAGAGACTGAGGAAGAGTTTAAGTCGGTTGTGGAACGCACTAAGTCTTACTTAGGCGATCGCGTAAAAGAAGTTCGCACAACGTTCAAATTGGCTTCAACACCGGCGGTTGTGGTGACGGATGATTACGAGATGGGGACTCAAATGGCGAAGCTTCTTGCGGCAGCAGGTCAGGCAGTGCCAGAAGTGAAATACATCTTCGAAATCAACCCGGAGCATGAACTGGTTAAGCGCATGGCTGATGAAGCTGACGAGGAAGCGTTTGGCCGCTGGGTTGAGGTACTTTTAGGGCAGGCGATGCTTGCTGAACGCGGTTCAATGGAAGACCCTGCGCAGTTCTTAGGTGCGATCAATCAGCTTTTGACTAAGGTTTAATAGTCAATACACAGTAAAAAGCTCGCGTATCGCGAGCTTTTTGTTTGTTATCGCATAAATTTGCATTGTAGGTGTTGAGTTAATAGTCAATAGTGGCATAAAGATGCGGTTGTTAACATTCTTTAGTCTTAATTCACTCTTTGCTCACATAACCTGTGGTAGAATCTGTGACTTGAATGTCAGTCACAAGGCGTGTATTTTTGCCGCCTAACGTTATACCGAAACTTATCGTTGCGATTGCTTCTTAGGTTTGAAACTTGAGTAGGCAGGCTATTGTGAGCTTCGGTATAAATCTTAAATATTAAAGAGGATAAATCATGCGC
>ERZ1673961.585-NODE-585-length-13530-cov-37.692319_pt1 | contig 13530 bp, 6 predicted proteins | sample MGYA00580189_ERZ1673961 | MGnify/ENA primary metagenome ERZ1673961 (study PRJEB41334, sample SAMN05608105) | rock metagenome | biome: terrestrial subsurface; feature: shale formation; material: shale | place: USA: Pennsylvania ... | reverse complement strand
TTGAGGAATATGAGGAAAAACACTTCCCCATTTAAGAACTGCAACACACCTTTGCTCCTTCCCGTGCCAGTGACGCTCAATCTCACAAATCACAGTGAGTGGGTTTGACCTACTTTTCCTTGTCTGTGTAGTGTCTGGGAAGTCGGAGGACTATCATCTTATGCTTTTAAACGCCGTTAATTTTCATACGCATTGAGCGCTTGTAGCAGCAAAGGTTTAACGATGGGGTAAATTTGATTTAAACGCAACTGGTAGAAATCAAACGCTTCTTTCCAAGACTCTTCGTTCTGCCAGTCAAGAGTTATTACAGGTAGCGAGATTTTTAGCTTCTCTGGGACAAATTCAGAGTCCTCCGGCAATAGTGGCATCAATGACTCTCGCCTAGCATACAGGTACTCAAACAAGTATTGTCCAAGTGCGTCATTTCTGAATCTCACAAAGACACCCACCTCATTGGGTTTAGATCGGTAAGTTGTTATCCAACTATTGTGTGCCCTTGGTGGTAACTCGAACCATAAGTGCCCCTTAGTCGAAGGGGTTGGTAACCTTACACTAGTGTCATCAAGCTCAAGATAATCAAGCAATGCACTCCAATACTCATAGGATTGACCAGAACCTTTGTTTGTGGCTGATTCATTTTGCTCGTTGGTGGATTCAAGTTTCTCAGTAACTTCACTACTTACTTGATTAATCGAAATCACTCGGCGCTCAGTAATTTCAGTTTTGCGCATCACTTGAGGATTCACGAGCAGTTGTTCGCCTGGCATGTGGAAGATCTGCACCTCAACCATGGCAAAAGAAAACTCCATTGATGCATACGTATTAAGAAAGTCCTTTATCTCAAAAGCCCCCTCTCGAATACCATCGCCCACGACCAATAATAAGAAGCGGCCTTTTGAGAGGTTTCGCTGGACCGTATCAATGAATGAGGCTTCTAATACTTCATGGCCATCCGCCTTAACCAATTCAAAAAGCGATAGACCACCATTAATTGCACAAACCTTAGTATCAAGTTCGTCGTAGCTCCAATTCATCAAGTCTTTAGCGTAATCGAGTATCTGTCCAATCACTTCTCTACGAGATTGAGGATTACGATAGAGTTTGGTTTCCGCGATGACCAATCGGCCCGATGGCGTCACATAGATGCAGTCCACTCGACCCGACTTAGTGGCAAGCTCCATACACACTGGTACCGCACCGGTATAGTCCGCATCAATCTCATAAAAGGGTAATAGGTCAGCGTTAGCAAAGATAAGTTGCTGTAACCACTTCTCATCGTAGATACCTGTTGCCTGCAACTCGACTCGTTGAAGCCTCTGAACGCTGCTTTCGGGGGATACGATGATTGGACCATTGCTCATGAAAGAACTCCGTTGCTAGCTAAAAACGCTGAGAAAAACAAACCGTAAGGTTAGCCTAACTTATTACTTTACGGCGTTTACGAAGTCTCATTTACCTACTTTGACTTGCTTACTTCATTAGTCAGCAAGCAGTTCAGCACTCCCATAAGAGCAAGCTATTGCACTGTCGTGATGCAGTCAGATGGGAAGGCGTGTTGGCTAACTCAATTCTGCCCCAAAGCGTGTTAATCAAGTTTTTGCTAGTCACTTCTACTCGTGGTTTTTATACTAAAACTAGTGAATAGGCGAAGGGCAAGGGCTGCCCCCTCCCTGTTTACAATATGAACTGCCAATCATTTCATATATAGTTAATTATACGAATAATAGCTTTATTTAGAGTAAGTTGTATCAAATGAGCAATGCTATTAAAATTTTTTCAGATATGTATTCAAGCAGCATGTTTGAATCGTATGTATCAAATATTCGAGAAGATGTATTTTCGCACTTAACCGATACGGTTACGCTATTTGCAGCTCTTGCGCTACCACTGGCACAACAAACTTTTCAATGGGCTTCAGATAAATATAGCTCTGAGCATTTAGTCGATTTCATTGAATCGAATTCACCAATACACCCAAAAAAGTTAAATAGAAGGCTCATTCTTTATGTTGTAGATGGAAGACGCACTCAACATATCTGAAAATTTAGAGCTGTGACTTTGTTCTTATAAGACAGCGTCCATCTACAGGCTTAATAAGGTCCAACTTCAACCAATGTGACTTCTGCACTATGAAACTGGTAGAAAATAGTGCTCACAAGGTTTATTCTTTCCGATGTTTTACTTTTTTGACAAACTAACCCGTTGCTTGAGAGGATACCATGTTTGCAGAACGCCTAGAACGAGCCCGTAAGGCTGGCATTAGCTAGCGAAAGTTGGCCTGTCATCTAACGCTATTAAAAAGTACGAACATGGTACAACTATGCCCTCTTCTTCAAACTTGCTTAAGCTTGTGAAAGTGCTAGACGTACGCACTGAATACTTCTTTCGACCCACCAAGGTGAGGTTAGAAGGCGTTGAGTACCGCAGCGTGTTAGCACACCAAAGAAAGTACTAAATCGAATCAATGGTGACGTCTTAGAGAAGGCTTGTAATACGTTTGCAGGAAAGTTTCTTCCCCTAGCTAAAACACTGGGGCGAAAACGCCGAGTTTTATAGAAATGAGTCAAATAGATCACAATGAAAGGACCACTGTTACCGGTTTTATTGATCAAAAATTCAGTATTCCTATAGAGGTATTAACTCGTGCGGAGTGGACGCAGCACCTGCAAAAGCACTATCTTTCCGTTGATGGCCCCTATGGACAACAGCCTTTGGAATGGTTAAACGCAACAGCTGAAGACTTAGCTGAGGCTGTGGGCTATCCTGATACTCCCCAGGACCAAGTACTCGATGCATTTATGAAACTTTTCAGCAGAAAGGGGGTTCGTAGAGTGCTTGGGAATAAGGTTTCTAAGCATCAGGGAATGTTTGCTTATAATAACTTCCATTATTTAGTTTTAAGTTGCTTTGTCACTTCCACTCCGATTGGCGCTGGTGATAATAAAGACTTTCGAGATCGGCTTGGTGAGTTATTCCATGACGGTAACGGCAGGGAACAGGGAGTTTCTGGTGTCAATTCTTTATGGGAAGCACTCGCTGAGTGGGTTAATAAGTCCTCCTCTTGGAGACCTATTGTCCTGCCAGATCCTGGTAGTTATATAAATATAGGTATTGCCCTCAAGTTGGCCTATCCATCTTGGGAAGACCTAGCTGCGCTTAAGAAAATACTTAAGAAAGCTCAGGTTAAAGACATGCATAGTCGTTATGCTCTTTTGCAGCATATTCGTAGCTGTCAGTACGAACTGCCTGCATTGGCGCGCCAGAGAATAGGCAAACATATTAATGAACTAGAAGGTCGATTCCGTATCGGAAGGCCGATAGAAAATCATGCGTTCTGGCGAATAGTTGAACGTGTGCTCTATGACATTTCAAACGAAGAAGCTTTCAACCAATCCAAGTTACTTTGGCGGATTTCGGTAGATTTTTATGGGGCGGGTGAAAGTGGAATAGATGTTCTGGTTGCACGAGGAAACAAGAGGGAAGAACTAAGTCAGCCTTGTTGGGAAGGGAGTTTCAGGCAGCTATTAAGCTCATTAAATGATCCTATGATCCCTGTTCAACTTCAGCAGATAATGGCGATGGGCACGGTTCTGCTATTTGAAGGGCATGATGGTTTGTGGACTCAGGATGATCGGCCTGTTGATAATGTATCCACCATTATATTGACTAATGTAAAATCCTATATTTACTCATTTAGAAAACCACTGGAGTTAGAACGTGGCTGGTTTATATCTGAGAAAATGGATATTGATCAAGCTAAGCAACTTACGTTTGGGTCAGGGATTGCCGGTGATTCAAAGGTAGTAACTCGGGAGCTTTCAATTGAGGGGGGGAATCAAAGATCGTCTGGGACGGTGGTTGGGCATTCCAGGTTATTTCCCGTATATCAATTTGCCTGAATCTACGGATATTGAATCATCACCAGAGTTGAATCTTCAAATACAGAATCATGTCGCATTGATTGGTGCTAACAACGTACTGGATGGTCAGTGGAATATTCAGATAAATGGAGATCAATTCTATAAGTCGCTGGATTTGTCGTTCACGAGTAAGGCAGCTCGAAATGAGAAATGGCCCAGCCGTCCAGAAAATGGTTTTGTTGACGCACAAGAAGTGCAGTTCGAGGAAGGTGAGTTAATCTTTGATGGCGTAGTACCTGTACATACAGAGTTTTGCTCTTCACGGTTGCTTGATGTATTAGAGGCCATCTATGCCAGAGCAGGCGCCACCCGTTCTGAACGTGACATTTTAAGCTTTTTAAAGCCCGTTTTGCCTGGGAAACTTAATCCTTGGGATCTATTGCGCTCATTAGAAGAAGCGGGATGGTTGAAGAAAGATGTCAGCAAAAAATGGTGCGGAAGACGTTGGCGAGTTTTACCACCTCGCATAGTTAAAACGGGTCATGGTAGAGCAATCATTGAGGGGGCAACTAGCTTTCTTGAACGAGAGCTTCTTGAAGTCGAAGCCAAAAGACACGGTGTCAATTATTTCTTTAATGCAGAACACCCTTGGTCTGTGCCTGTAATAGGTATTGAAGGAGAAAACCTTCAAAGCTTAGCCGATGATTTAAATTGGCCTCTGATTCATGCACGAGAACCCTTATTAGAGCCTGCTCCTAGTTGCTGGTTTACCGATAGTCGAACACATCAAGGTCGAAAGTTAGAAAGTGTTTGGTGCCCCGATACCAAAAGTTTTAAAAAGTCAGAGTTTCGTTCTGAAACAGAGCAACTACAGCTGTATCGGTATGTTCGAGATGATAGCCAGGATTTTTTCTGCATCACGAATGACGAGAAGTTGGTGTTCGGCTATTCTGAGCGCTTAGCTGCTCTCTTAGAGTATTCACGTCAAACGTGTACTTCATTGTTTGCGAGTCGAGAAGACTCACTTATTCGTCAGGCTAAATCTGGTTATTTACCACTGTGCATCTCGAAATGGCTTCGACGAGTAACGGCTCAGCAATCTGGCCCTCGACAGGATGATTCAGAGTTTTGCTATGGCTATGGTGTAACAAGTGCTCAGTTGACCGAGTTAAAAAGAATTTTTGGTCAAGCTATTGGTGATAACGGCTCGGCAAGAAAACAAAATATTATTCAGATAATGGCACAAGATCGACAAAGAGGTCAGCGCAGTCATTGGCCAATCAACAAGGAGTTATAATAAGTGTTAGACGAAGTGTATTTGGGTTTTAGCGATTATGACTATTCATCTGGGCATGGAACACGCATTAAAGCTGCAGCAAAAGAGAATAATGGCTATTGGGTATTTGCAAATAACTTCGAAGATAACCTGCCTCCAAAGGGGAAAGCATTTGCAATTGCTTCTGGACTAAGTTGGCTTAAAAAAGACCAACTGGTTGCTTTCAAAGTACAGCCAATTTCACAGGATGTACGCGATGGTTATGATCAGTTCATCGTAGACCCAGGTGCTAAGCCAGTGCGGAGTATCCTAGATTTTCGTAAAGGTGGAGTGGAGTATGCACGCTATCAGTGTCTTGAGGTTGGTTTTTCAATTGATGCCATTGAGTCGGAAGAAGTCATTATTGCAATATCAGATGAGCAATGCATTGTCGTTTATTTCACTTTAGATCTAACAACTAATCGTTATGTTTCACCAAGTGGAATGGTTACGGTTTGTTCACTTAACCCCGCCATTTTCGAGAGTGACCGAATCAAAGATCGACTCTTCGAGGTGCCTGGTAAGACAGTCGGCGAACCACTCTATGATTTGCCCTGGAAATTTGATCAAGATTTATTAAGCGACTTGCTAGATGCTCTTCGTAAGAGCGATAGCAACGGGCTTAGTAAGAATAAACGAGATGAGTTAGTAAGTGTTTTTACCCGAGCTAAGAACTTAGCCGATGAGCATACAGATATGGCGCATCTAGCTGCTTGGCTTCCTTCATTTTCTAATCGCTTAGATACCTATGTCGATGCTCCCACTCGAATTGCTGACACTCTAATACAAATTGAGCCGGTAAAACAAAAGCTTGAAGAGGCTCGTTGCAAAGTCGAAAACAGCTTACGCGAAGAGCTTGAGCTACACGTTCGCTCACAGCTTGAAGACTGTTATCAAGAACTTAAGCAAGAGATAGAAGCGGCTCGTAATGAATTACAAGCATTATCTGAAGAGCTGGCAGTAAAACAAAATGAAAAAAATGGTATTGAAGCTACTTTTGCTGGCTTGAGAGACGAGCTAATAAGTCAAATTCAGCGCCTAAATCCGGTACTTGGTTTAGAAAATGGCTTGGTTGATAAAGACTTTGAGCAACTATTGAACAGCCTTCGTTCAATATTGGGAGATCATGCCAAACATCTGTCGCCTCGTTATGCACAGATTCCTCCCTGGTCACTGGCGCAATTCGCCAGTTCCAGTGAGCAGATAACCTTCTCTCAATTGCCTGATCGCCTCAATAAAGTCGCCCGTGAGGCTGGAATTTTATCTGAGTCCATGAGTCTGTTTGATGTGGGTGCTCGTTCGGGAGGCCTTGTAATTGTGCCTCAAACACAAGCAGAAGTAATGGTTCCTGCGTATGCTCGTGCGGTTAGTCGCGGAGATTTTGTTCGTGTTGCCCTTGGCCCTAGTGTGTTGCATCTAGATGATCTTTGGGCGCACCCTGCTAAAGATCAACCAACTGGGTTTGCATATGCTTGGCTAGAAGCAGAAAGTAATCCTGATCAAGTTCAGTTGGTCTGGTTGGATGGCCTACACCGAAGTCCAATGGACTTATGGTTGCCAAGTTTGATTGGAGTGTTGCATAGCGAGAAAAGGCCTTCAAATCTTCTAGTGGTAGCCAGTATCGAACATAACCAATGGGATGCTGATCGCGTATGGAGGGAGTTACCAAAATCATCTTTCCCTATTGTGCCTAAAACCCAGTCATGTGGTTTGAAGCAATTCTTAAATCCTGATCAGAAGCAAATCACCTCAATTTGCTGGAGTTCGGGAGCTGATATCATGGTGGATAAAGATGATTTAGACGAGGTGATTGAACTTTGTGATCAAAATGACTATTTCGCACTCAGAACTAAGACCGCTTTATATCGCGCGCTAGCTATGGTCAATAGTTCTAATACTCCAGTCAGCGAACAGTTAGATAAAACTGTAAACCTTCGAGAACAAGGGCTGAAGTGGTTAAAGGGCATTATCGAATAAACTTTCAAGGAAGCTGTCATGCTAGATCCTATTGGTGCATATCAAGAAATTCACAAATTGTATCTGTCTTACTTGGATACTGCTTATCGTATTCGGCGAGAAGAGCTATCGAATGACCGCAGAAGATTGTTGAGCGAACCTGGTACTTTAATGCCTGAGCCATTTTTAGAGCCAATTTTACGCTATCAGCCATCACAAAGTACGCTAGAGTCATTTTTGGATGACGAAACCGAAGCAAACCCATTCAAAAGGTTTAACAGGGAACAACGAATAGCTATTTTAGAAATGATCTATTCAGGGCTTTTTCCAGGTAAGGATGGGACTGGTGAGTTAAAACGAGTCAATGCTTTTAAACCGTATAAGCATCAAGTAGACATGCTTTGGCGTGGATTGAAGCCTGGACGACCTGGTATCGTTACCTCTGGTACTGGTTCGGGTAAAACAGAGTCTTTTCTATTACCCGTGCTTTCAGAACTGGTTGCTGAAGCGACTCGTTGGCCAGTGCCGAAATCTGATTATCTTAGAAATCAGTGGTGGAGTGAGGGGAGTCAGTTCTCTTTGCATCGAGAGGGAGAAAGTCCTGATAGACCAAAAGCTGTCAGGGCACTTTTGCTCTATCCTATGAATGCTCTGGTTGAAGACCAGATGGTTCGTCTCAGGAAAATGCTGGACTCTAGTGAAGCTTGCGAAGTGTTGGATACAAGAGCTAATGGCAACAGGATATTTTTTGGCCGTTATACAGGCGCTAGTCCTGTTGCAGGTTATCGTGAGCATCCAAGATCAAAGGATTCCAAGAAAGAAAAGCAGCGACAGTCGCGAGTGAAAAAGGCTTTGCAAGATGCAGCCAAACACTTCAAAGCGGCATTTAATGCTGACCAAAGTGCCGAAGAATTTAATAGAACAGTTAAAGAACCAGATCAGAAAAAAAATGATTCGACGAGATTTCTATTTCCTTCGCCAGATGGTGCAGAGCTTATTTCTCGCTGGGATATGCAGGAAACACCACCGGATCTGTTAGTCACTAACGTTTCTATGCTGAATGCAATGTTGTCGAGGGAAGTAGAGGCGCCCATCTTTGATCAGACAAGGACATGGCTGGAAACAGATCCTGATGCGTATTTCTTCTTGGTGCTGGATGAGCTGCATTTAATTCGAGGTTCTGCTGGAACGGAAATGGCTGGCTTGCTGCGCCTGCTTATTAATCGCTTGGGGTTGGATCGATCAGCATTTAGACACAAATTACGTATTTTGGCTTCGAGTGCTTCTTTACCGCTTGAGGGAGATATGCGGGAGCAAAGCCTCGAGTATCTCTACGATTTCTTTGGTGATGCGGGTACGCATTCTGGCTCTCTTGAATCAGGTGCTGAGAGTCCTGATGACTGGGAAGAGGCGGTGCTAACGGGACATCCTTTATTACCTCAGCCAAAGCATCAAGATATCTTGAGTCCAGAGCCTTTTGTAAAGCTGCTCAGTTACCTTTCATCGTCAAATAATGAGTTTATCGGGCAACTTCATGTAGAGTTGGATGACGATCCAAAACTTTTACAGCTAATTGCTGAATGTGGGCAGTCATTAGGGGCGGAAATATTATCATCTGAAGAAGTGATAAAAGAGGCCGCAACACGGTTAATGCTCGCTTGTAAAGGTGAGGATGGAATCAAAGCGCGACCACTATCTGTAATTGCTCAAGCTATTTTCGGGTCGAGCCATCAGCAAGAAGCCTTGCGAGGGTTGACGCTACTGAGAGCGTTGGGTGATAAACTAAAAAATATTGATGCGACTAGTTTTAGGCAACATCTTTTCTTACGCAGTCTAGAAGGGCTTTACGCAAGTGCCCAGTTAATTGATGGTCAATTGACATATCATGGCCTCAATGTGGAGAAGGGTAGTAGTCATATTAAGGTTGGCGAAGAGTCCCTACGACTTTTCGAACTTTTCCACTGTGAAAGCTGTCATGAAGAATTTATTGGTGGCCGTAGAGGTAAATTAAGCCAAGGAGGTCCTAAAGAAGACTATGAGATTTTGCCTAATACTCCTGAACTAGAGCGCTTACCGGAAGCCGGTGCTGAAGTAGCAATTGAGCAATTGAGTCATGATGACTTTTTACTATTTTGGCCAGCACAGAATGATGCTCAAAAGGGGGATGATGAGAAGGAAATTTGGAAACTGGCGTTCCTAGACACTCGCAATGGTCAGGTAAAGCAAGAAGCTTCAAACGTATCAGATAGCCCTTTTATATTGTCTGGCCGCCTTTTTCTAAAGCAAGGGTCTCAGCTTGCACTTAAAAGCCCTAAAACAGCAGCACCGCATGTTTGTCCTGCATGCGGCACTGATTACTCACGACGAAGTGAAGAGTATCGAAGATCTCCTATTCGTAGCTTTAAAACCGGTTTTGACAAGACTTCTCAATTATTAGCAACTGAGGTTATGGAAATACTAAAACGCTCAGGAACAGCGACAAAACTCATTTCCTTTTCCGATAGTCGGCAGGATGCAGCAAAAACCGCTCTGAATATTGAGCGTAATCACCACATTGATACACGTAGAAAACTCCTAATTGAAGCGCTTCAGCAAATAGAAATGCCGAAGGAGTCGGTAGCCGAATTAAGAAAAATGCGAGAAGAGGCTGAAGATGCGGGGGATGATGATCTTTTTGATGAGTTGTCGAAGAAAATCAAGGAGATTAAAAATTCTGGGGATGTTAACAGAGTTGCACTTACTCATGTGCTCGAGGTTGACAATCAAGCACGTAAAACAAAATCTTTGCTGGGAAGTATGGCCAGTTTAGGTATGCATCCTACAGATGATTCTGGAGTATCTAAGATTTTTGGTGCTGATGGGGCTGATCGAAAAGTTAAGTATGATTGGACCGACTTATTCAAGATCGAACAAGATAACGTCTATTGGAATGAAGATATACCGGCGAATGATATTCTTGCAGCTCGCGGACATATCTCAACCGAGCAGTTCTCGTTACTAGATGACGTACTTTTTGCAAGAAACTACTTCTCATTGGAAGAAACTGGTTTGGGCTACCCATGCTTAACTAATAAACGAGATAAAAGCTCGGATCTTGCAGATGCATTCCTACGTGTGCTGTCAGATAACTATCGAGTTGAAGCGAATAAGTGGTTTACAAAAGATAGCAAGGAATGGGCTGTTTACTCAGATATTAGTAGCAAAAGAGTAAAAGCATTTATTAATAAAGCTGGACTTACTGAAGACAAGGTAAATGAACTACTAAAACTGTTTTCAGAATATGGTCACACTAATGGTGTGATTCGAATAGAGAAGTTGCATATTTGCCTTGTCAAAGAAAGCGATCCTGTATACGAATGCACGACTTGTGGCCGTGTGCATTTACATTTAGGCGCAGGTATTTGCACGCGTTGTCATGCTCCGCTTCCGGTTAAAAGTAATGGCGTAACAAAAAATCTTCGTGACCGAAACTATATTTCACGACGCTTAACACGAGCATCCAATGAGGATAATAGCTTCCGATTGAGGTGTGAGGAGTTGACTGGCCAAACAGATGATCCGGCAGATCGTTTACGCCGTTTTAATGGTATCTTTATTGATAATACCAATGAACTTGAGAAACTGTCGGAAGAAATTGATTTGTTGTCGGTGACAACCACTATGGAAGTAGGGATTGATATCGGCTCTCTGCAAGCCGTTTATCAGGCGAACATGCCCCCACAGCGATTTAACTACCAGCAGCGTGTCGGCCGTGCCGGTCGACGAGGGCAAGCCTTCTCATTAGCTATGACTTTGTGTCGTGGAAGAAGTCATGATCAGCACTATTTTCATCACCCTGAAGAGATAACTGGTGATGCTCCGCCACCGCCTTTTCTAACACAAGATCATATCGACATTAGTCTTCGATTGCTGCGAAAAGCTTGGCTAACGCGGGCCTTTCAGATTTTACGTGATGAAGATGGAGCTAGGTATCCTGGGGATGTGGTTGCGCCGGATATTCACGGTGAATTTATACCTGCTGCACTTTTTTACGATGATTCGACTAACTGGTCTGCTCGACTTTTGCGAGCGGCAAACCAAACTATTAACTTTGCTAAAGACGTTGCGAAAAGTTTGGGTCAAGGGAAGCCTGAAATATTGGATAGTTTGATTGGGTATACTGAATCGACCACAAAACTTCTTGAGGAAATAAAACATTTCAAATCAGAGGGGAAAAACAGGGATTTGGGTCTTGGGCAATTCTTAGCGGAATGCGCCTTGCTACCCATGTTTGGTATGCCGACACGTATTCGCCCACTATATCTAGGGATGAAATCTAAAAATGGCAAAGACCCTGAATGGGATGCAGTTGATCGTGATTTAGACATAGCAATCTATGAGTTTTCACCAGGGCAGATATTAGTTCGAGATAAGCGTTTGCATAAGAGTATTGGAGTAACCAGTTCTTTAGGTTTTATCCAGCCTTCAAGAGAGGGTAACAAGCTTATACCTGAGCCAGTATCCCAGTGGTGGACTGATACAGAGATGTTGGCTGACTGCCCTCATTGTGGGGCTTTACAAAGTAAATTTATAGACAACGTGGCTGCTGACCAAGTTTGTTCTGACTGTGGCGAATCTATACCTGTATCTATGTTCGAGCAGTACCACTCACCAGCGGCATTTAGAACAGATTTTTATCCACAAGTTTCCGATGGAACAGAGCCACAAAAGCCTGCATTAAGAAGAGAAACCAGCTCAATCATATCTCCGATGGTCAATCATCAGGTTGAACGAACTAATGTTATGATTGCAAGTGGTAGTGATGCCCTCGTTATCAGAAGAAATAGAGGACCGATTGATACTACATTCGAGCATCAGCCTTTTACATTAGTTCGAAAAACACAAACTAATGTTTATTCTGCTGATGTCAAACTAAGTCAATTATCTAATCAAACTATAGATACAGAACTAGTCTATGGTAATAATTGGCAATCCCCTCCAGAAGGCTCTGAACCAGAGCAAGTGCGCTTCTATTCAAAAAAGAAAACAGATGCAATCAGTTTGGGAATGATAAGCATAGCTCCTGGATTAGATCTTCATAAAGTAGGTACGCGAGAACGAGAGCATACAAAAATACGTTCCGCAGCTCTCAGTGCAACACACATGCTTGTTCAGCGAGCTGCATTGGCGATGGATATTGCGCCAGAAGAGTTTGAAGTGCTTGAGCCTAGATTACGGGAAGGTCACCCATACCTGCAAATTGCTGATACTTTGGTTAACGGCGCAGGTTTTAGTAAGCGACTCGCTGCAAACTGTCTCAAAGAGCCGTTAGCTGTAGAGTTAATGCGATCAATGTTGAATGATCCAAAAGACCAAATGTCGAGAGTTTTTTTTGAGCAGCAACATCGTGATCAATGTGCGCTTTCGTGTTATCGCTGTATTCAACGTTTTGGCAACAAAAACTATCATGGTCTTCTTGATTGGCGTCTCGGACTAAGCTTTATACGTTGCCTGTTAGAGCCTGAACATCGCGTAGGGTTAGACGGTGATTTTGAAACTTATCGAGAATTAAGTGATTGGCCAAAATTAGCAATGGAAGCAGCCCTATCGATTCAAAAGTTGAATCCTAGCACAAGGAAAGTGATTCAGATGGGAGTGCTTAACTTGCCAGTGGTTACAGATGAAAAAGAAGCTTATATGGTCGTCCACCCATTTTGGGATGTATTAAATTCGCCCTCTGAAGTGATAAATGAGTCTCTTGTCGAGCTAAGAAGACAGTTTGATAAGGTATATTGTATCGATACTTTTGAGGCAAACAGAAGATTGATGAACACTCTCGATCGACTTCGAAAATCCTAGTCGCATTCTCGATATTCGGTGGATTTCTATCGACCTTGGTTGTGAGCATGGCGTCACAACCAAGGTAATGGTTGATAACTCAGAGAATACGCGTGAGTTGCTTAAGGAACATGCGATTAAGACCGCAACATGGGACAATTTTGTCAAGTTAATCTAACGACGACTTCAGCCAACCATGAACCAGCTTTCCCTCGCCGATACTGAATTTGCCACTGAATCGCAAAGAACTCTTCCTTGGTCTAATGGAGGAGTTGATTCCTTGGCAGCAGCTTGAGTCACAAATTTAGCCATTTTACCCAAAGGCTGGTAATGGTCGTCATCCATACTTTTTATCTGCTATGTAGCGTATCCCTTTTATGCTAAACAGGTACAACATGGGGGACTGGATGATAGGATGAGAATAATTGGCCACTCAGATAGAAGTTGTTTACCATACCTCTACTAATCCATTAAAAGCTAATTTAGAAAATTTAATAACAAATTTCTGTCCAAAAGCTTGCTGGCGCAGTTCAAAGCAGACACTTGCTTTGGGTTACTCGACTCCGAGTCACTTTATTGCTA
>ERZ1673961.584-NODE-584-length-13532-cov-7.826890_pt1 | contig 13532 bp, 15 predicted proteins | sample MGYA00580189_ERZ1673961 | MGnify/ENA primary metagenome ERZ1673961 (study PRJEB41334, sample SAMN05608105) | rock metagenome | biome: terrestrial subsurface; feature: shale formation; material: shale | place: USA: Pennsylvania ... | reverse complement strand
ACTTGCGTCGTAACACCACCCAAGTAAACTCTAGAATTCAAGTGTTATCATCACTTTATTTCCATTGCTGACTTTAATAAAAAGTGGCATTTTCAGCTCGACACTATACTTGAATTAACAATTCAATGACAGGGTAGTAACCTTAATGAAGCTCGGGAACACATTTTTTATTTAAAAAGTTTGAAGTTTGTAACAAGGATATTGGTATTTATGCCGGCACAAAAGTTAACAAAGGCGAGACTCGCACAAATCTTAATCATGCTCAGTGTTTTAGTTGGCGCATTTTTATGGCGAACCTTTACGCACGAGACACCCAAAAGCATCGACTGCTCACAAAAAGAGCGATGTGAATTAACAATATCGGGGGAAAGAATCACAATTAATCGTGACTCAAAGGGAATTTCAATCGAAACGCTAGAAAGTAGCACTCTGAAAATTGATCTAGATCAATCAGGTGAATTTATTAATGTAAAGGACATTAATCAAAATATTGTCTTAGTGCATTTATAAATTGGAGATCAGCCGCGATAATTGGAATTTGTTTAAGAAAATTAAACCTTCTTACTTAGTGAAAATCGGTAGGAGTGGTATAACAACAGAGTCATGAACAATATTAAAAGCGTATGCAGTGCCAATCAGTTTTTACTCATATCACAGATGAACATTCAGCCGTTAAAAAGCTGCGTTCTGAGTTGACTCAAAAGAACCCAGCATACGTCATCTGTTATTACACAGAAGAGTATGACTCTGAGCTAATACGTACAGCTCTACTCAAGAATTTTCCTGATACGCCTTTCCATGGAGCCAGTTCTTGCCAAGCCGTAATGACAGACCAAGGTTTTCATTCCGGGCCAGTTATCGCGGCATTGGCTATTTACGATCACGGCCCACATGCATACGGTACTGGCATTTCTCACTGCACTCAAAACGAGGGCGTCATGCACGCGTTGGATATGGCACTTGAAGATGCCGATCGAGTAGGGGAAATACCTGACTTAATCCTTCTCCACGCGACGCCTGGCAGAGAAGAATCAATAATCGAATCTATCGATCAAAGGTTTGGCACATTAGTACCGATTATCGGTGGTTCGGCAGCCGACAATAATATTAAAGGAAACTGGTCCATTATTACCGCGCAAGGCCAACAACAATCAGGCGTGAGCCTCACTTTATTTTATTCCTCACAACATGTTGATATCGCTTTTAGTGCTGGACACACCTCGACCAATATCAAAGGTATTGCCACCAAAACCGAAGGACGTTGTCTGTTAGAAATTGACGGTGAGCCTGCACTAGAGCGCTATAGACAATGGACCAATCACCAGCAAAATCAAACAGGTAAAGACAACCTGCTATTCACCAACTCCAGCGCATACCCAATCGGGAGAGTCGCAGGTCATTTGTACGACCGCCCTTACTACAAACTATCTCACCCAATAAGAGAAACCGCTGATGGAGGCATCGAACTCTTTACCAATATTGACGAAGGAGAAGAGATCACTTTAATGAAAGGGAGTCGGGAACACTTGCTTGCCAGAGCGGCAAAAGTTGTGAATATCGCCTTCAACCAAAAATTAGAAGAATCTCGTAAAATCGGCGTCATCAACATCTTTTGCGCAGGGCCCATGTTGCACTTGAAGCAAGACATGAACAGCGTTTGTGAACAAATCAACCAAGAACTGGAACACCTGCCATTTATATGCCCATTTACCTTTGGCGAACAAGGAAGATTTATTGGTGGCGAAAATGGACATGGGAACCTAATGATCTCATCAGCGATATTCCATAAGCCTTATGAAAGATAAATATTTAGAGACCTACCAGCAAGAAGCTTTGCAGGAAGCGTTGGTTGAGTTACAACAAGCCAAGCATAGAGAAAAATTGCTCGCTGACGAGAACAAAGCCATTCTTTCGGCTATATCAGCCATGAGCGAAGCCAAAACCCGCAATGAAATCTTTTCTGGCTTAAATACGGTCTTAAAAAAATACATTAACTTTGAAGACTTTATCGTTATTACTCGTGACGATAACAGGCAATCATTCAAAACGTTAATATCAACGAACAGTGTATTCGATACGGTTAATTGGTTACACGGTAACACCATGGAGCGAGCGCTAAATGGTGAATGTGTATTACTGTTCGAACCATTAAGGTTGGGCGAGTTCTCTAACTTAAATATATTCGTCAAGAACCACGTGAACTCTGTCATTCTGACTGGCATTCGCTCTGAAGTAACTCAAAATATAATCCTATTAATTGGAGCACAAAAAGGGCACTTCAGTATTGAAAACAAAGAAACGCTCCGACGCTTTCGCCCTCTAATAGAGCGAGCGGTAATAGACATCGAGACCAAAGAGAAGTTACAACGTATCGTTGATGTACGTACAACAGAGTTAGCTAAAGCACGCGAAGAAGCTGAACTCGCAAACCAATCTAAGTCCGAGTTTCTGGCCATGATGAGCCATGAAATCCGAACGCCGCTTAATTCCGTTCTGGGTATGCTCGATATACTAAGGCAATCAACATTATCCAACGAGCAGTTCGAAGCGCTGTGTCAAATGGAGAGCTCTGCGGAACTGCTTCTCGCAATCATAAGTGACATCTTAGATCTCTCTAAAATCGAGTCGGGTAGCTTTCAGTTACATGAACAGTGGATCAATTTAAGTGACGCCGTGACGTTTGTCATTTCCCAGCAAAAACAAATAGCTATTAGCAAAAACCTCAACTTCAACCTTGATTGCCGCATACCGCCAGACAAACAGTATTGGATTGATTCGACCAGATTATCTCAGGTCTTATTTAATCTTATCGGTAACGCGATTAAATTCACCGACAGCGGTACAGTGAGCGTTTCGGTTTTGGAACAGAAAGACGAGTTAATAATTTCCATCTCTGACACGGGCATTGGTATATCAAAAGCCAAACAAGCTCGTTTATTCACGGCTTTTCATCAAGGTGACAGATCGATAACCAGACGTTTCGGAGGGACAGGTTTAGGCCTGGCCATCACCAAACATTTAGTAGAGATGATGCGCGGAACCATCATAGTTGATAGTAAAGAACACGTGGGCTCGTCATTCACTATAAAGATTCCGGTATTGACCAGACTTCATCAGAATCGTCCTGTAAAAATTGAAGCAAACAGCCCAGTCAAAGCATTAAATTTACTTGTGGTTGAAGATACGCATTCAAACCAGCTCGTGATTAAATTAATTCTCAACAAGTTAGGACATAACGTTCACATCTCAAGCCATGGCGAAGAAGCACTGGCATTTCTGGAAGATAACAGCGACTCAATCGACATTATACTTATGGATGTATCGATGCCAGTCATGGACGGCATTACCGCAACGCGCTTGATCCGAGAGAAAGGCATCACGATTCCAATCATCGCATTAACAGCACACGCTTTAGAAAGTGACCGTGACAAATGCTTAGAAGCCGGTATGGACAGCTTCATTTCCAAACCAGTCCGTAGACAAGACATCTATGAAGCCATTCAAGTGTTTGTAGAAAATGATTAGCCTTAATATAGATCTTAACAATCGATAGATTATTAAGATCTATATTAAGTATTTTATGGTAAATAGCCATTATGTTTAATGAAAGCCTCAAAACCCTGGATGAAATTGAAATAAGAGAGGGATAGGAGGCTAAATCAGCCTAGATTTGGCGTAGCGTTATGCTTTATTTAACATAATATACATAATGCGCACTAAGGGGTTAAAAGATTAACAGTGCTGATGTCAGCTTAATTACACCGTATTTGGCTTTTGCCTCTTTAAAGATTTTATCCGCTTTCTTGCCTGGACCATGAATTCAACTTCATCACAACGTCCAATTTTTTAAAAACCAGTCATCAGCTTTAAATCTAAGACGCCGATTAAGTTCTTACACTGACTCTTTCGTTACGTTTGACACCATGCACGTTGGATCCTCTTCTTGCTTATTCATTTTGTTCATTCAAGTAACCGAACAGATGGATTGATTTTCTATTACTTGCCTACAACATTCTGAGCTAACAAGATCCTTGAAGCAAAGTTCGCTCGGTTTATCAGTTCAAATTGGCGTTCTTGAAGTTCTGATACTAATTAGCCTGAGCATTCCAATTCAGCTGTCTTTGAGATGTACGTTCTTACGCTCTGATTTTCTAGAGTTCTCATTGTGTAGATACGCTCTCAACATTTCTGACTTTCCGACTTGCTGGCGTTCAGTGAAATGTTGCCTGCTGCTTCTTATAAACTCAAAGCGCTTTAACTTTAATCCGGAGTTATTGACGGCGTCACTTGCACCAAGTTCCTGCTGTGTATGGCTCTTGGTGTTTCTCAAGTATCGCCTTCATTTCTATTGGAATCTTACTACCAGGATGTGCGTGCGCGATTTGTTTGTAGAAAGTTCCCGTTCCTAACTAGTGTGTCATGTGGCAGTCGTTACAGCACCAATAACAACCATTTGACTGGTCATATTTTTTCTTCGCTTCAATGACTGCTTCAGCACAATTATCAAATAAGCCTAAATAAGTCTTGGATTGGATTCTATCAAAATGAGGACAACCCGAGTTATGGACTTCATGGTCACCACTATTATGGACCTCGTGGTCGCTATTATCTTGAGCTATATCGTTTACGTAATATGCTAGTTTCATTGTCTAGCCCATCTTGTTAAATGTGATATTCAAGATAAATATAGCTGAAAAAACCAGACTGAGAATACACGCCATATGCAGATCCCACATCTACCTGGAGCTTGCGAGAATCTCGATAACATTAAGTTACGCGGTCACTAAAACTTAGATTCACTAGAATGTTTATTGACGACTTGTGGAGTTAATCGCATGACTTCCCTACTCTTTTTTGTGCTTCAGAGCCAAGTAGCGTTGGTTTGATTACCCGATGGCAGTCGTTAGTCTAGGTTTAAAATCAGAGAGAAACGCGCAATTGTCACCACACCGTCGTGACTTCAGCCCGAAGGAGATTGAAAGCTTTGCGTGACGAACATCTTTAGTTTGGCGAAATGTATGGTTACACATCAGCCAACCTAAAGTCTATCCTGCAAAAGAAAACGTCTTACCGTTTCGTGGCGGCCATCGAACGAAAGCCGCCGAATGGATATCCAGCAAGCGTAAATTAACCTAACTTGATAAGGCAACGACCGCCTCTAGCTGAGATTGAATTTAAAGATACTCCATTCGCATACAAGCCAGATTCATCCGAACCGTATACACTAAACCCTAAGCTTCTTAAGTCTAGGTGATGTATATGAAATCGCTCCGTTCTCGATCTGGTGCCTTTAAGGATAAAATGGTCATCTACATAAATTTCCACGTTACTAGTTGTAACATTGCAAATAACGGATTCATGCTTCGCTCTGGAGTCATCTACCAAAGCGAACGAATCGCCATTTTCAACTAATACCGTTAGCCATATTCTTGGCTTTATCCCATTCGCAATTACAATTGGCTCTATATCTTTGTATTCAATAATTTTTTGCGTTTCATAAACTCTACTTCCACATATAAGTAACTCTTTGAAAGGAATTTTATTTATTGACTTCAAATGGCTCATTCGTTTGTATCCAGCATCATACTTAATTTTTCTAGGTCTGCCGCAACTTCTGATATACCTAGCGGGTTTACAGGGTTTTCGTACACTGCATCGAAATAAGCATCTCTTTCATTTAAATTAAGTCTTTGTATTAATTCATTTTTTATTAATATGGATTTCGATTGATATTTGTTAGAAAAACTATTTAATAACCACTTTTGTAATTGATGTTGTCTCTTAGTCCGCGCCTCCCAAAGTTTGGAAAACTCAGCTTCAGCATGAAGGGACCGAATTGGACTATTAAGGCTCTCGGTTTGCTGTTCGTGCTGGATTAGTTCTTCTCTAATTAAATTTACTAGCTCTTCTGCTGTCGATTTTAATAACTCATTGGTCAGTGACTTTTGTTTTGTTATTGTTATCCCGTCATCTTGCAGTTTTTGTTTAATGAACTTAACTATCTCATCTGGCACAAATTCTCGGGCATCCAAATAACCAGTTGTGTCTGGAATATCAGGAATAATAGTGTCATCAAACTTTACGGGTAATATGTACTCCCTACTTTCTTTAAATGCTCTCGCCTGAGCCATTCGTTTTTCGTGTGAGGTCCAAAGTTTTTTAGCATAATGCTCGGAAATAAACATTACAACGTAGCGGGATCTATTTTGATAAACGTCTGTTAGGTGCTGGTAAAGATCCTTACCCCAGAGAGAGGCTTGCTCATACTTGTCGTAAAAAACTGATATACCATTATTCTTTAACCCAGAGGCAACAGCATCGACATACTCTCTATCTTCACCAGCAAAAGATAGGGATATTAAATAATCACAGCTTTCACTACTCATTAGCCCAAAACTCCAAACATCAAAAATAAAACTATAGAAATCACACTTCCATAAAACACCAACAGAGTTTTGGAAAAAGCCGTATTGAACAAACTCTCTCCACCGCCTACTTGTTCTAAATCTAAGGTAAGAGCATCACTTTTAACCTCATTCTTTGCCACTAGGTTATAAAGCTGGATGTATGAACGTTCGAGCGAAAGATAATAAGCATCCATCAACCAGAATAAAAATAATGGCATGTAAGAGATAAGAGCAAACGACTTGTTAGATGAACTCGAAGATAACGCAAATAGAGCGGCAATTAGTGTAATACACCACCCCTTTAGCAGAAAAGAATTTTGCCCCATACGGGTTATAGTAGACTGAATGAATGTTAAATGTGCGATTTTAACGCTGTTTTCGCTCACTATAGTGACCTTAATAAACTATAAAACACAGTGATATTAATATGGGCGAATATCAACAAGATCAAGCCACGGTTTAATAAACTTGAAGTCAGGCAAAAGAAAAGCCGAGAGCTATAGATAAGGTTCGGCTTTGTTTTTGGATAAATGAATGGAGGGGAAAAGTTCCAAGTACCCTACTTTTCTCAGCTTTCTAGCTATATCGCAAGGCACCCTGAGCGCCACCAGCTACTATAAAAATTGAGTGTAACCCTTCAAAATGCCGTGCGTAGTGAATCTATAAAGCTGGCTTGCTAGCCCATCACACATTGGCTGATGTGTTTATTAAAAGTAACCAGATCAAAAGATCCTTTAATCTCAAACAGCACTTTACCAACCTCGCTCAGGTAAAGCTCGATCTCACAATCCAGATCCAATGTGCCGGACGTTTCAACAGAGAACGCGTTTACCTTGCTATACGGTAACGATGTATAGTCCACTTTTGAGCCAGTAATCCCCTGAACGTTCGCAGCAATAACTCGTTTGTTGGTGAAAACCACTTGATCGCGGATACTTTTGAAAGCGGCAATGATTTCTTCGCCATCAATCAGAAACTTGTAGAAATCTTCTCTCACCTTCGATTCTTCAATCGGTTTTAGCTTAAACACCGATGAGTTTTCAAAATCGATCATGACTATCTCCTATTCAGGTATGCGTTTTTGAGCCAGTTGCCCTCGTGTATCCATCTCACCAACGTCTTTCCAGCCATGTTTACGATAGAACGCAACACCTTGGCTATTGGCTGGTAAATACCTTAACTGGACATACTGGCATTTGGCAGATTTTAATTGTGAAAATATGAAGTCTTGCAACTCGCTACCCAAACCTTGTCCACGAAACTCCGGTTTTAAGTAAAAAAGGTTTATGTAGCCGTATCTTACGCCTTCATCATCAATCAAGTTCTTCCTAAATTCGATTTGACCAATGGTTTCTTCGTTCTTGATTGCATGATAAAAACCAGCATCCGGCCAAGACGCCAATCTCTCAAACCATGCTGTCGTCTCTTCAGTATTAAAGCCATCAAGACTGCCATAACTGACGGCATAAGCATCTCTACGAAAGGCTATACATAAATCTAATTGCTGTTCGATGTTTACGGGAACAAATTCCATTTCTCGCTCCGTGATTGGTCAGGCTATGACGTTAAGGTAGATAGTGAATGGCTAATGGTAATAGTCAATGGGCAAGCCCAAGCTTAAGATGAGTGCGTGACAGCCGAAAGACACTAAAATTGCTTTTCCATACGTAGCAGCTTCCACGACTTGCCATTAAAGTATCGGGTACCGGATTCAACCGTTAACGTCTTAAAGCCCAGAGATTCATAACATTTCCTGGCCGCCGTATTATGTTCAAAGACCGCTAAACTCAGTATTTCGGCAGACAAATCATTTCTTGCCTTATCAATCACTAGCGTCATCATCTTCTTTGCGAGCCCTTGCCCACGAAACTCTTCGCTTATAAAAACGCGACAGATCCGATAATGATCTTCTGTTACTTTGTACAGTTCGATAAACCCTACATGGTCGTTGTTCATAGTGACAAGATAAGGATGCACTTCAGCTTGAGCACAGTGTCGTTTGATTTGTGCCTGAGTCAATGGAAAAGTGTATGCTGGCCCGCCCCATAAGTAATTCAACTCATCGGTCTTAATCCATTCCACCAGCTGTTTAAAATGGGATTGTTTAAACTCGGTTAACTGCATACTTCCCCAGAAGATCCAAAGCGTTATCGTTAATCAACAGGTAGAATAATACAGCTTGCTAGCATTCGTCACAAACTTCTCGTTTATAAACCGTTTAAGACTCAACAAGACAGCCACGCATTTCATTTGGTGCTTTTTGATAATCAGCTCCAAAACTAAAAGCCGAACCCCATCGCTAAGGTTCGGCTTTAGTGTTGGCTTCATATTTGAGTAGTCAATACGACTCAAATGTGTAAGCCAGTCGAGGCCAATCGACTTGTCTATGTTATGAGCAGCTGGCACCTTGTGTAAACCGTCATTTTTAGGGTTACGAAGTATGTCGCAAGGTTTCTTATACGCTTTCATTATTGCTGTTAAGCTTTAGAGCCAACACAAAATGAATCCGTTTTGTTTTTAACCTAACACGACAAATTAACTAGTCTGAACTAGACCCATTAAGGAATTACAATTTATGTCAGTCTCTCTTTCGATGACTTTAGCAACATCTATTGGATTGTATTTGCCAATAGCATCAAACCTGATCAACTTGTGATGCCCTTCTAAAGCTGAATTCACATAGTGGTCGCGTTCTTGACGCCTTTTCTGTCTGTGGGATGAATCATCCAATTCTATAACCGCGAGAACCTTGGTATTTCTGTCTGTAATGACGTAATCCATACGCTTAGCCCAGGTTCTAGAATTGTCCTTAAAGTTAACCGGCTGTACTAGCGCCATCAATGAAACCTGACAATGTATGACGTAGTCCGAAGGTAATATTTCTTGTAGAACATTATAGAAGTTTCGCTCGGTCTTAGAGCTTAAGTAGACATGCTTTTTGTGTGGAACACTCATGCATTTGGTTTGAGGTGCATCCATAGCACTACTGCTAGCTGAACCAATAAAAGGCTTAACCTGCTCTTTGCGTTGTTTCTTACTTGCTTTCTTGGACGAGAAAACAATCAACACTAGGAATAAAATAATTACTATAACGATTTCAAACACTCTATAAATCCTTTTACTAAAACGAAATTAAAAAAATCATTGCTCGATAAGAACTTGAATGCCACTCAAGGCGGTTCAGAAAACATGACAGTGTCACTAACATTTCATTCAAATCACTGGCTAGTTCGTCGTAATGTGGAGTCGGATATACTTCTCGGGAACCTTATATCTAAAGCGCTGACCGATTTTTAAATTGGATTTCACGTATCGACACACAACCTGGTCACCTGTCCCTGATACTCGCTTAATGGATGCTTTACTTCCCTTGTGTTCCATTTCTATCATGACATCGCAATAGCCCTGATAATCATCGAACTGTTTAGTGACTTTTCGCTGAAGTTTATTTTTAATCTTTTTCGCTACCGGATTGGTTTGTGAATCATCCGCAAACGTCGGAGAGCTAAAAAGTACAAAGGCTAATAACGTGACAACGTAGCGCATACAGAACCCCATATAAATAATTGATAGATTTGGGGTTATGTTAGTTTTCTACGTTTTAAATACAAAAATGGGACGCTATTTTGCGCCCCATTTAACGTGAAGAAGTAATTGATATGTAGACTAAGCGCGCTTTTTGCCTTTGGCTGTTTTAAAGCCTTGATGAGGGAAAACATTTCGAATTCGTTGTTGGGTTTTCTTCGGTACCGCTTTAGAAAAGACCAATCGCATACCGGTACGCTGATTATAAACTTTCATCTCTCCAGTGAACGGGCTATGTTCGCTAATGTCTTCTAAGTTGTGTTTAAAAGACGGCGGCATGTGGCCTTTTACTTTCGTGATATGGCCATCGTCAAACGACACCTTAAGCACTGGTCGGTCAACAGCAATCAGCCAAAAGATAACAACAGCAGCAATCAATATTACGTATAACATTTAATACTCCTTAACTGGATAGCAGCTTACTTAAGTCTTCTTTAATTGACGTTACCTTCTGGCTTGCTTTTTCACTTCTTGACGCTTCGGAAAGCAGGTATTCAATAGCATCAGAGAGTGTACAGCCTAGTTCGTTCGCTCGGCTGGACAGCTTTTCCCAAACCCGGTAATCCAAATCGATGGACTTCTTCTTAGTATGAACTTGTTCAGCATTGAAATGGCGTTTGCGTTTTGCACGAATTGCTTGCTTTAGCTTATTCTCAAGCTCTTCTGACATGTGGTTATCTATCCATGCCAGTACTTGTGTAGGTTCGTGCTCAAGACGTCGTAGCTCAGCGACTGCGGCATCTGCTTCACTGGAGTCAATGTGACGCGTTATCGCCTCTCCATCTTTCCATTTCTTGATCAGATAGTTCCACTTCCACCCACATTCCAAATTTTCAAGTTGCTGATATTTCATCCTTTCCGACCCATATTTCTCACCTAGTGACAGCGTAACCCAGTTATTTAAGATCAGCAAACAAATCTCTATGAAGTATCGATGCTGATCACTCATTTGTCTAAGTCTTGAGCAAGCTAACCCGTACTGAATTGTTATTGTAGAAATTGGGACTAGGGAGTTATTGGCGGTTTCGCTATAATGGCGCCAAATTAAATGATGATGAATTTTAATGAACCAACTTAACTGGCAAGACGTTACGCCTTCGTTCGATGAATACGAAGCATTATTGAAGTCCGCTTCGACATTACCAAAGAAGACATTTGTTGATCTACAACCTCGAATGTCCGCCACAATCTCTCGCTTCACAAAACTTGGTGGCCTTACCCGTATCCTACTGATTAATTGCGTTGATAATTCAATATACCGTGGATTTATCAGTAAGGCGGTCGAACAAAGTGCATCTTCGCCAGTGGTGACAACCGAATCGCTCGACGCAAAACATTTGTTTGATCGTTACAGTATCGCTGAGAATGGCGAAGTGACGTTAGAACAGGGACTCATTGCTCAAGCGGATGGCGGTTACCTCATGGTTCCTGCCAATTTGATTCTGGCAAACCCTGGCTACTGGCCAAGTATTAAAGCGGCCATTCAAAAGCAACCATTTGTTCCAATGAACATGAGCCCTACGCGCGTTGCAGTGCCCGCCGTTACATCAAACACGTACGACGTAAAGCTCATTGTAACGGGTGACAGAAGCCAATTAGCAGAACTTGAATATGTCGATGAGGATTTCTCATCAGGCCTTTGTATGTATACCGAGGTTGAAGAAGACATCCACTTATCTCAGGACAATTTATCTTCCTATCTGGGTTTTGTGAATTGGGTGTGTGCGGAGTACAACCTGCCAAGTTTGGATAAAGACGCTTATCGAAGACTTATGCTCGCTGGTATGCGTGAAATGGAAGACCAGCATTATCTTCCCCTTGGCGTAATGTGGCATTGTCAGCTTTTAACCCTTGCCAGCCAGCACTGTGATTCTGATGTAATCGACTTTAAGGCGATAGACAATGCGATTGACGATAAATACTACCGTGAATCTTACCTACCGCAACGTGCCGTGTACGACATACTTGATGGTCAGGTGATCATTGAAACAACCGGTGAACAAGTTGGTCAGATTAATGGCTTAACGGTTATTGATATGGCGGGTCACCCGGTGTCTTATGGCGAGCCTGCGCGTATTTCCTGTGTGATTCACTTTGGTGACGGTGATGTCTCGGACGTTGAGCGCAAAGCTGAACTCGGCGGCAACTTGCACGCCAAAGGTATGATGATCATGCAGGCGTTTTTGAGTTCTGCGCTAAACTTTGATGAACCATTACCCTACGCCGCTTCTATTGTGTTTGAACAGTCCTATAGTGAAGTTGATGGCGATAGCGCCTCGCTTGCTGAACTATGCTGTTTAGTAAGTGCACTGTCTGAATGTGCTGTGGACCAACAGATCGCCGTCACGGGTGCCGTGGACCAATTTGGTCGCGTGCAAGCCGTTGGTGGTCTAAATGAAAAAATCGAAGGCTTCTATCAGGTTTGTAAGCATCAAGGCTTTACCGGACGTCAGGGTGTGATTCTACCTGAGACAAATCTTAAGCACTTAGCCCTACATAAAAGCGTCATAGAAAGCATTCAGAATGGAGAGTTCAACATTTGGTCAGTATCTACTGTCGATGAAGCCATTCCTATCTTGATGGGTAAACCATTCCGTGGTGAAGACGACAGCATTATTGGAAAAATTGCTGAACGTATTGAAAACTTTGAAAGACATGAACACACGGAAGGATTTGTGCAGCGTATCAAAAACTGGTTTGTTTAGTACTGATCGGAGTTGTTTAGCGTACACGTGTTCACTAAGATGCATCTGTCAAAAATTGGAGTGATTGATAATGCAAAACAAACGTGATTCTTATAATCGTGATGATCTTCTAGCTTCGAGCCAAGGTGAGCTATTCGGCCCAGGTCGCCCACAACTACCTGCGCCAAACATGCTTATGATGGATCGTATTACCAAAATGTCAGAAACGGAAGGTGACTTTGGTAAAGGCTTAATTCTAGCGGAATTGGATATTACTCCAGATCTTTGGTTCTTTGATTGCCACTTCCCTGGTGACCCGGTAATGCCAGGTTGTCTTGGCCTAGATGCTATGTGGCAGCTTGTTGGCTTCTACCTAGGCTGGATTGGCGGTGAAGGTAAAGGCCGTGCTCTGGGTGTGGGTGAAGTGAAATTCACAGGTCAGATCCTGCCAACAGCGAAAAAAGTAACCTACGAAATCCACATGAAACGCGTCGTAAACCGTAAGCTTGTTATGGGTCTGGCGGATGGCCGTGTATTAGTAGACGGTAAAGAAATCTACGTAGCGAAAGATCTTAAAGTTGGTTTGTTCCAGGACACTTCTAGCTTCTAAGCTAAGATTTTCTGCTATTTCTTAAAGGGCTCCGGATGGAGCCTTTTTTGTATCTCATGCTTTTTGTTGCACTTCGCGATACCCATCCCTGTCAATTTTCTCATGCGTAGAATGCAGAAAAGGCTCTTTTAAGAGCCCTTTCAAATCCTTCTATTGTATGTGGGAGTTATTATTTATAGAGACCAGAGTTTTTTTCATCTCTGGCATCACGCCAACCACCTAACCAATACGACCGAGCATCAACTT
>ERZ1673961.583-NODE-583-length-13563-cov-7.456026_pt1 | contig 13563 bp, 6 predicted proteins | sample MGYA00580189_ERZ1673961 | MGnify/ENA primary metagenome ERZ1673961 (study PRJEB41334, sample SAMN05608105) | rock metagenome | biome: terrestrial subsurface; feature: shale formation; material: shale | place: USA: Pennsylvania ... | reverse complement strand
ACTTGCGCGCATAAAGGAGATACTCCTACGCATGAATTGCCGTTCAAAAGTGACCCTGATCGCTGCTAGCTTATTGCTAGCAGCATCAGCTCAGGCTCTAGAAGCCAAACTACACAAAGATGACTTGCCGGTGCTCACTCCTGAAGTTCAGCACGAAACGGCCAGCAAGAGAGTCACCTCTCGATTCACCCGCTCTCATTACAAGCATTTCAGTCTCGATGACGATTTCTCTAAAGCGATTTTTGAACGCTATGTAGAAATGCTTGATTATAATCGAAATATTTTCACTCAAGCCGATATAGACGCCTTCAAAGATTGGTCTGTAGAGCTGGATGATCAGCTTAAAGCTGGCAATAACCAGATCGCATTCGATGTCTATAATCTGTCTATGCAAAAACGTTTCGAGCGTTTTGCTTATGCGTTGACCTTGCTCGACAACGAAATCAAATTTGATAACGATGACGAAATCGAACTTGATCGTTCAGAAGCAGCATGGCCAAAAAATGAGTCGGAAATTAATGAGTTATGGCGAAAACGTGTTAAGTATGACGCGCTCAATCTGAAACTGACTGGCAAAGAGTGGCCAGAGATAAAAGAAGTTTTAGAGAAGCGTTATAACAACGCGATGAAGCGAATCACTCAAACCAATAACGAAGACGCATTCCAGCTCTACATGAATGCCTTCGCAAGACAAGTCGATCCTCATACTAGCTACCTTTCTCCACGCAACGCAGAACAGTTCCAGTCAGAAATGAACCTTTCACTGGAAGGTATTGGTGCCGTTTTGCAAATGACGGATGATTACACTGTTATTCGTTCACTCGTGGTTGGCGGCCCAGCTTCAAAGAGCAAACAGCTTGGTGAAGGTGACCGCATTATTGGTGTTGGTCAAGATGGCGAAGAGATTGTCGACATTATTGGCTGGCGTTTAGACGATGTGGTTCAGTTAATCAAAGGGCCAAAAGGCACCAAGGTTAACCTTCAGATATTGCCAGAAGGCGCTGGAGCCAAGAGTTACATTGTCACAATTGTTCGTGACAAAGTACGTTTGGAAGACCGAGCTGTTAAGTCAGAAGTGATCGAGAAGAACGGCAAGAAAATTGGCGTTTTGGAAGTACCGAGTTTTTACGTCGGTTTGTCTAACGATACGGACAAATTGCTGGCGGAATTTAAAACCAAGAATGTGGACGGCGTGATTGTCGACTTGCGTAACAACGGTGGCGGTGCTTTAACAGAAGCAACGGCGCTGACGGGACTGTTCATCAAAGAAGGTCCAGTCGTACAAGTTCGCGATAGTTATGGTCGTATCAAGGTCAATGCGGATACTGATGGACAAATCAGTTACGATGGTCCTTTAACGGTACTGATTAACCGTTATAGTGCGTCTGCTTCGGAAATCTTTGCCGCAGCGATGCAAGATTATAATCGCGCTATCATTCTTGGTGAGAACTCGTTTGGTAAGGGTACTGTCCAGCAGCACCGCTCGTTGAACCATATCTATGACCTTTTTGATAAAGAGCTAGGGTATGTTCAATACACAATTCAGAAGTTCTACCGTATTGATGGTGGTAGTACTCAGAATCGTGGGGTAGCGCCGGATATTGCTTATCCAACGCCAATCGAAGCTTCTGAAACCGGTGAAAGTGTCGAAGAGAACGCGCTACCTTGGGATAGCATCGATAAAGCGAGTTACACAATGTATCCGGACAACGATACGTTGGTAGCGAGTTTAACAAAGCTGCATAACAAGCGCATCGTGGATGAAATGGAATTCCGATTCATCAACGAAGACATTGAGAAATATCGTCAAGATAAAGACAACAACTTTTTGTCGCTCAATGAAAAAGTGCGCAAAGCGGAGCAAGATTCTGAAGACAAGCTTCGTCTGGAGCGCATCAATGAACGTCAGGCATTACTAGGCAAAAAGGCATTTAAGTCGTTAGATGATGTGCCTAAAGACTACGAAGCCCCAGACGTTTATCTCGATGAATCTGTCTCAATTATGATTGATATGTTGAAACCAACTGATCAGTCATAACGACTAAACATTCAATACTACAAGAGCGAGTCCTTATGACTCGCTCTTTTTTTCTATCTTTTTATCTTCATTTCCCAGCCATATTGAGATAAATATGCGCTTTTTTTGTACTAACAATTTACGTGATGAATCTCAAATATTTCGCGAAACAGATGACTAAAGCCTAAGCTAAAAGAAAACGATAAGGATGCCGATATGAAATGGTTCTTTATTTTACTTAGTTTTTTTTGCTTTAGCGCGTACAGCGCCGACAACGCTCGTGAAGAAGAATTAAGTCACTTTGACACCCCGTTTTTAATCGGGGATTGGTATTTGCTGAATCAGAACTCAGGAGAGTCTGCGGAAAACTTTCGCGCCATCAAACTGTCTTTGGGTTCTGACTATATGTTCTCTATTGATATCCAGAAAAAGGACTATTCCGTTGACCATTGGGAAGGGATGTACAATGTCAACGAAGATACGATTGTTCTTGGCCTGAATACCGATGAGCCCCAAATCTATGCGTACCGGAATAACCACAACACGCTTGATCTTAATGGTGTCACCTTCACCAAGGGTCTATCGAACGCGCTGGCAGGCATTTGGTCTAGCTCTCACGTCTCTGGAGATGGCCTTGCCGCAAGTAAGATCAGCCACATGGACTTGATTCTCCAACCCGATTTCGTTTTTTTATTCCGCGTTTCTAATGAGGCCGGGAAAGAATCAGTGAAACAGGGTGTCTTTTATACCGAGGATGAGTACTTAGTTCTTTTGTATGAAAACGGCGAGCATGGAACCACTTATAAACTCAACAAAAACGAATTGACGATAGAAGACTCAAATGGTGATATGTACGCGGTTTTAAATAGAGTTACACAATAACAACTATCTATAATTCTTCACCGTGATGTAACCCTAGTGAATGCAAGTAATGTTGTATAAATGTTAACCATAAAGTAGAGCTAGTACACTATTAGCTCTATTTTTTGGTGTAAAGGCTTGTATTTTGATACCACAAGCACTACTAATAGCTTATATAGTGATACCACTTCGATATTTTAGTCATTCAAGAAGTGGTTTTTTATTCTTCGACAGACAAGGATTTATGGACATGTCCCAAGCTCCTCAAGCTAAATATCGTAAAGATTATCAAGCGCCATCTCATACTATTACCGACATTGATCTCACGTTTGATCTATTCGATAACGACACTATCGTTACTGCGGTATCGAAAGTCATTCAAAAGGGTGAACTAACAACATTGGAGTTAGATGGCGAAGGGCTGGAGCTTCGTTCTGTCAAAGTGAATGGAGAAGACTGGGCTCATCATGAAGTGAAAGAAGCATCTCTGGTTCTTTCTGATCTACCAGCTGAATTTGAACTTGAGATCATTACTAAGATTGATCCTGAAGCGAATACGGCACTTGAAGGTTTATACAAATCTGGTGGTGCTTTCTGTACACAGTGTGAAGCCGAAGGTTTCCGTCGCATCACGTACTACCTGGATCGCCCAGACGTATTGGCAAAATACACGACGAAAGTAATTGCCGATAAAGGGACATACCCTTACTTGTTGAGCAACGGTAACCGTATTGCAGAAGGTGACGCAGAAAATGGCCGCCACTGGGTACAATGGCAGGACCCACACCCGAAACCAGCGTATTTATTTGCACTGGTTGCTGGTGATTTTGATGTACTGCGCGACAACTACACCACAATGTCTGGTCGTAATGTCGAGTTAGAGATCTTTGTTGATAAAGGTAACTTGGATCGTGCGCCGCATGCCATGACGTCACTGATCAATTCAATGAAGTGGGACGAAGAACGCTTTGGTCTGGAGTATGACCTAGACATTTATATGATCGTGGCCGTTGATTTCTTCAATATGGGCGCGATGGAAAACAAAGGTCTGAACATCTTTAACTCGAAGTTCGTTCTAGCCAACGACCAAACGGCGACTGACCGCGATTATCTGGGAATTGAAGCCGTAATTGGTCATGAGTACTTCCATAACTGGACGGGTAACCGCGTGACTTGTCGCGATTGGTTCCAGTTAAGTCTAAAAGAAGGCTTAACAGTTTTCCGTGATCAGGAATTTTCGTCAGATCTCGGCTCTCGCGCTGTTAACCGTATCGATAATGTTCGTATTATCCGTGGTCCTCAGTTTGCTGAAGATTCGAGCCCGATGTCGCACCCAATTCGTCCAGATAAAGTTATCGAAATGAATAACTTTTACACGCTCACTGTTTATGAGAAAGGCAGTGAAGTCATTCGCATGTATCACACATTGCTAGGCGAGGAAGGTTTCCAAAAAGGCATGAAGCTTTACTTTGAGCGTCATGATGGCACAGCTGCAACATGTGAAGATTTTGTATCGGCGATGGAAGATGCAACAGGCGTTGACCTACAACAATTCCGCTTATGGTACAGCCAGTCGGGCACACCAACATTGCGCGTGAACAGCGAGTACAATGCTGAAGCTAAAACTTACGCGCTAACCGTTGAGCAGTTTACCGAGGCAACGCATGAGCAAGCGGAAAAACAAGCGCTGCATATTCCATTTGATATTGAATTGTACGACGACAAAGGTCAGGTAATTCCATTGATTATCAATGGTGAGTCTGTTCACAATGTTCTAGACATCAAACAAGACAAACAGACTTTCGTGTTTGAAAATGTCGATGTTAAACCAGTACCATCATTGCTACGCGAGTTCTCTGCACCAGTAAAACTGGAATACGGTTACAGCGATGAAGAACTGATCTTCCTGATGAAGCATGCCACGAACGATTTTGCACGCTGGGATGCAAGCCAAATGTTGCTGGCGAAATACATCCGTCAAAACGTCGTGAACGTTCAAGCGGGCGAGGAAGTCAAACTTTCTGAAGAGTTGATCGACGCGTTCCGTGGCGTATTGCTTGATGCCAACCTGGAACCAGCGTTCATCGCACAGGTGTTATCATTGCCTTCTATCAATGAAATTACCGGCTGGTACCAACAGATTGATATCGATGCGGTTGATACCGTACTCAATAGCATTACACTGTCACTTTCTAAAGAGTTAGAAGATGAACTAAGTGCAACCTACCATACATTGAAGCAAGCGGATTACTCTATCGAGCATGATGCTATTGGTAAGCGTGCGTTGCGCAATCAGTGCCTTCAGTTCCTTGCGCATACTGAAAATGGCAACCAACTTGTTCAGGAGCAGTATGCATCTGCAAACAACATGACAGATACCATTGCTGCAATGACGGCTGCCAATAATGCACAGCTTGAATGTCGTGAAACGTTGATGGCGGATTACAGCGATAAGTGGAAACACGATGGTTTGGTTATGGACAAGTGGTTTGTACTGCAAGGTAGTAACCCGGCTGAAGATGCACTTGAGAAAGTAAAAGCAACCATGTCACACGAAGCATTCAGTTTGAAAAACCCGAACCGCATTCGTAGCTTGATCGGTTCGTTCTTGAGTGCAAACCCAGTGCATTTCCATGATAAGTCAGGTTCAGGCTATCTGTTTGCAGGTGAGATTTTGCGTCAGTTGAATGACACCAACCCGCAAGTGGCATCTCGTCTGATTGATCCGCTACTTAAGTTCCGTAAATACGATGAAAGTCGCCAGGCGCTGATTCGTGCAGAACTTGAAAAACTTAAAGCGATGGATAATCTTGCCAAAGACTTGTTTGAAAAAGTCACCAAGGCACTAGACGAATAGTCATCAAACGAATAGGGTGGTCTGAGTGACCACCCTTTTTTTATTAACGTTTTACCTAATGAAGTACTACTATTTCTCACTCAACATTCCATATCAGACATTTCGTTCACATTATTCTGGTGTTTCAAACACGATCCAAGTTGTGACTCACAACGGTTTAAGACTTCAGTTATCAGCGGCTAAATTCAGACCATTTCTTACTCAATTGGGCATTAGAGGGCAGTTTAGGCTAACAACTGACCAAAATAACAAGTTTATTAAGTTGGAAACTCTGTGAGGTAAGATATTTCTAGATGTTTAAATAGGTATCTTAGTCACAGAATCAGACATTTCACCTCATACCACTACTAATAGTTGTTAAACATTTGTAATTATCCTTTTACAATGGGTCGTATGCATTACCAATGCTTAGTTTCAGGGAAGTTATCCCTTTGCTAAGTCCCCCTACAAAACAACAATTATTCTGTGGAGTGTGAATATGACCGCGCGTGAAAATGTAGTGCCGGTTCTGCTTGAAAAAGTTTACCAACTGATTCAAGACAAACTCGAGCTTTCTCACCAGACGCTTGTAACAAAACTTGCTCAACACTTATTTAGTAATATTTCCGATGACGACCTGGTCCAGCGAAATGAATCCGATCTCTATGGTGCCGTAATTAGCCTTTGGCATCATATCAACGAAAAAAAACCTGAAGATGTTTCTGTACAAGTCTTCAACCCGACCGTCAGCCGTCAAGGTTGGCAATCGACTCACACAATCGTAGAAGTTGTTGTTCCAGATAGCCCGTTCTTAGTGGACTCAATCAAGATGGCCTTAGCTCGTCTAGATTTGGTGTCTCATCTTATGTTGAACAATCCAACTCAACTTCAACGAGATGAGAAGGGCCACATTATCGATGTAAACGGTGAAGGTGGTGTCCTTCAGTCTTTGTTCCATATCGAAGTTGACCGTCTTACCAGTAAAGAAGAGATGCAGGCACTTAAAGCTGAGCTATTAGACATCCTTTCTGATACGCGCCTTGTGGTAAGCGACTGGAAAAAGATGGTCGACAAGCTGAAAGTCGTTACTGATCAACTTGAGCAGAATAAAGAACGCGTAACGATCCAAAAGGATCGTATGGATGAGACCATTGCATTTTTGCGTTGGCTAGGTGAGCACAACTTCACCTTCATGGGTTACAAAGAATATGACCTTGTTGAAAACAATGGTGATACAGAACTAAACCCTGTGAAAGAGAAAGGTTTGGGTTTGTTTGCGGACGACAAGCGAGTTCGCAGCGTGAAACTATCCGAACTGTCTGATTCAGCAAGACTAGAAGCGAAAAAGCCATACGCGCTGATCATGACAAAAGGCAATCGACCATGTCGTATTCACCGTCCTGCTTACACTGACTACATTGGCATCAAGAAGTTTGATGAAAATGGCAAAGTGATTGGTGAGCACCGCTTCACTGGCCTTTACACGTCGGCGGTATACAACCAAGCGGTTCAAAGCATTCCTCTGATTCGTGAAAAAGTGGATCGTATCCTAACTGCAAGTGGTTACCGTCACGGATCATACTCATACAAAGCACTGCACAATATTTTAGAAAACTACCCGCGTGACGAGTTGTTACAAGCAAACGAAGAAGAGTTGCTGGAAGTCGGCATGGGCGTAGTGCAAATGCAAGATCGCGACTTGATTCGTCTGTTTGTACGTAAAGACCCGTTTGGCCGCTTCTTTAGCTGCATGGTCTACGTAACAAAAGACCGTTACAACACAGAATTGCGTCGCCAGACTCAACGTATTTTCAAACAATACTTTGGCTGCGAGCAAGAAGTTGAATTCACAACTTATTTCTCAGAAAGTCCTTTGGCCAGAACGCATTACATTGTTCGTGTAGACAATAACAACATTGACGTAGACGTGAAAAAGATCGAGCAAAACCTAATGGAAGTTTCCACCTCTTGGGACGACAGACTTAAAGAATCCATCATCGCTAACTTCGGTGAAAGCAAAGGTCTTCCACTTTCAAAAGAGTACATGAGTTCATTCCCGCGTTCATACAAAGAAGATATGATGCCTAGCTCTGCAGTTGCAGATATTGAACGTTTGGAAGCATTAAGCGACGACAACAAACTGGGCATGTTGTTCTACCGTCCTCAAGAAGAAGCGGCAGATTCAAAAGCGGTACGTTTGAAACTTTACCACCGAGACGAACCGATTCACCTTTCTGACGTAATGCCAATGTTAGAAAACTTGGGTCTACGCGTGATCGGTGAATCTCCGTATGAGATCGAGAAAACCAACGGTCAGACATTTTGGATCCTTGATTTCTCAATGCTGCATAAGAGCGAGAAAACGGTAGATCTTCGCGAAGCGCGTGATCGATTCCAACAAGCATTTGCAGCGATTTGGTCTGGTAACTTAGAGAGTGATGGCTTTAACCGATTGGTACTAGGTGCTTCACTGACTGGCCGTGAAATCTCAATTCTTCGTGCTTACGCGCGCTACATGCGTCAAGTTGGCTTCCCATTCAGTCAGCAATACATTGAAGATACGCTAAGCCACTACCCAGATTTAGCAACAGGTCTAGTTAACCTGTTTACCAAGCGTTTCGATCCTAAGCACAAAGGTAGCGAGAAAGGTCAGAATGATCTTATCAAGAAACTGACTGAGCAATTGGATCGTGTAGAAAGCTTGGATGACGATCGTATCATCCGTCGTTACATGGAAATGATCATGGCGACGCTACGCACCAACTACTACCAAACTGACGAGAACAAACTGCCTAAGCCTTGGTTGTCATTGAAGATGAAACCGAGTGAAATCCCAGAGATTCCACAACCGGTACCGGCATTTGAGATCTTCGTTTACGCACCGGACATCGAAGGTGTTCACTTGCGTGGTGGTAAAGTAGCACGTGGTGGCTTGCGCTGGTCAGATCGCCAAGAAGATTTCCGTACAGAGATTCTTGGTCTGGTTAAAGCTCAACAAGTTAAGAACACTGTTATCGTTCCTGTTGGTGCGAAAGGTGGTTTCGTTTGTAAACGTCAACCATCTCTGACTACACGTGATGAGATCTTCGCGGAAGGTCAACGTTGTTACAAACGCTTTATTCGTGCATTGCTTGATGTATCAGACAACATCATTGAAGGCGAAGTAGCGCATCCGCAAAATGTTGTACGTCATGATGAAGACGACCCATATTTGGTTGTTGCTGCAGATAAAGGCACTGCAACATTCTCAGACTTAGCGAACTCAGTCTCTGACGAATACAACTTCTGGCTGGGTGATGCATTTGCTTCTGGTGGTTCTAACGGTTACGACCACAAAGCAATGGGTATCACAGCAAAAGGTGGTTGGGAGTCAGTAAAACGTCACTTCCGTGAAATGGGCATTGATTGTCAAACGACTGACTTTACTGCTATCGGTGTTGGTGACATGGCAGGGGACGTGTTTGGTAACGGTATGCTGCTATCTAAGCACATTCGTCTACAAGCTGCGTTTAACCACATGCACATCTTTATTGATCCAAATCCAGATTCAGCGTCAAGCTGGGAAGAGCGTAACCGCTTGTTTAATCTGCCAAGATCAAGCTGGGAAGATTACAACAAAGAGTTGATCTCCGAAGGTGGTGGCATCTTCTCTCGCCGTGCGAAATCGATCCAGTTAACACCTGAAATTCAGAAAATGTTGGGTACTAAGAAAGCTTCTATGGCACCTAACGATCTGATTAAGATGATCCTGAAAATGAAAGTGGATCTTCTATGGAATGGTGGTATCGGTACGTACGTTAAAGCTTCTAACGAGACGCATACTGACGTTGGCGACCGTGCAAACGACATGCTACGTATCGACGGTCGTGATCTGAGAGCGAAGGTTGTAGGTGAAGGCGGTAACTTGGGTATGACTCAACAAGGTCGTATCGAATACGCACTTAACGGCGGCCGCGTGAACACCGACTTCGTTGATAACGTAGGTGGCGTTGACTGTTCGGATAACGAAGTCAACATCAAGATCTTCCTGAATGGTTTGGTTTCAAACGGTGATCTGACTGTTAAACAACGTAACCAAATCCTAGAGTCGATGGAAGATGAAGTCGGTGAAATCGTTCTTGATGATGCTTACTGCCAATCAGAGTCAATCTCTGTTACTGAGCAGCAGGGTGTTGGTATCGTTAAAGAACAGATTCGCTTCATCCATACTATGGAGAAAGCAGGGTTCCTGGATCGTGCGCTGGAATACATCCCTGATGACGAAACGCTTCTAGAGCGTGAAAAGCAGGGTTTGGGTCTGACACGTCCAGAGCTTTCTGTTCTGGTTGCTTACGGTAAAATGGTATTGAAGCAGCAGCTTGTTACGGACGAAATCGCAAATGACGAGTTCCATGCGAAGCAGCTAGTTGCGTACTTCCCAAGTGAGTTACGCCGTAACTATAAAGATCAGATGGTCAACCACCCGCTACGTGCAGAAATTATCGCGACAGCGCTGGCGAACCAAATGGTTAACGAGATGGGCTGTAACTTCGTCACTCGCTTGCAAGAAGAGACGGGTGCAAGTGTTGTTGATATCGCCAATGCATACAGTGCAGCACGTGAAATCTTCGAACTAGAATCGATTCTAAAACAGACTCGTGAGCTGGATAACGTAGCGACAGCGCAAGCACAATACGAAATCATGTTCTATGTTCGTCGTGCTCTACGCCGAATTGCTCGTTGGCTACTGCGTAATCGTAGCGGCAAATATACCGTGGGCGAATTGATCCATCTTTACAAACAAGATGTGAACGTTATCAGCGAAACGCTAGATAGCATGCTTGTTGAGTCAGAAGTTGAAGAACACAACGAACTCGCACAAGTTTGGATGGACAGAGGGGTTGAAGAGAAACTGGCTCATCAAGTTGCTCGCCTATCAAGTCTGCAATCTGCACTGGATATTTCTGCAGTGGCAAGTGAAACAGGCAAAACGGTTGAGCAAGCGTCTAAGTTGTACTTCAACTTAGGGGATCGTCTGTCTCTGCACTGGTTCTTGAAGCAAATCAACAACCAAGCTGTAGACAACAACTGGCAAGCGTTGGCTCGAGCAGCGTTCCGTGAAGACTTAGATTGGCAGCAACGTCAGCTAACCGCTCAGGTACTAAATTGCAACTGCGCATCAGAAGAGTTTGATGTGATAGAAGCACTTGATAACTGGATGGAATCTAATGAACCTTCACTGCAACGTTGGGAAAGTATCCTAAACGAGTTTAAAGTTGGCTCTGTCCATGAGTTTGCGAAATTCTCGGTTGCGCTACGTGAATTGGTACTGCTTAACTTAAACTGCTCACCAAGCGAGTAGGAGAGTTAGCGTTTTAGACAAAGCCTCGTAGAGATACGGGGCTTTTTTGTATCTGATTACCAGCTCTTAGCGAAATTTAAGTTACGCTGTCACTATTGTTTTAACTTTATATGTACTGAAATCGATTGCTTTTTCATAAATAATTATGATTTTTACACTCAAATAATGATTTTAAATGACTGTTTTTAAATAATAATTAATTTTGAGAAATATGATTTTACTTAATTCGTTCATTTTCATTGAATTACGATGAAAAACAGTAAATAATATTGACCCGTTTACACGGGGCTTTTTTCTTTCGGAGGCACAATGCTTTACCGTCTAGCCAGAACTGGCTTTTTCCAACTTGATGCCGAAAAGGCACATGATCTTGCAATTAAGAATTTCCAACGCTTTAACGGCACACCTCTCGATCTTTTCTATCGTCAACAATTACCAAATCGTCCAGTAGAGTGCATGGGGCTAACGTTCCGTAACCCTGTCGGTCTCGCTGCTGGTTTAGACAAAAACGGCGAATGTATCGAAGCGTTTGATGCGATGGGTTTTGGTTTCGTTGAAGTCGGTACCGTAACACCACGTCCACAACCTGGTAATGATAAACCACGTCTGTTCCGTCTAGTGGAAGCAGAGGGCATCATCAACCGTATGGGCTTTAACAACCTAGGTGTTGATCACTTGGTTGAGAATGTGAAGAAAGCAAAGTTCGACTGTGTACTTGGTATCAATATCGGCAAAAACAAAGATACGCCGATTGAGAAAGGGGCAGAAGACTACCTGATTTGTATGGAAAAAGTATACGAATACGCAGGTTACATTGCGGTGAATATCTCTTCTCCAAACACGCCAGGATTACGTTCGCTTCAATACGGCGAGGCATTGGATGAGTTGCTTGCTGAGTTGAAAGCAAAACAATCTGAGCTAGCAGAAAAGCACGATAAATACGTACCGTTGGCACTGAAGATCGCACCTGATTTGAGTGATGACGAAATCGTTCAGATTTGCGAATCACTAATTAAAAACAACATCGATGGTGTGATTGCGACGAACACAACATTGGATAGAACCGTTGTTGAAGGTATGAAACACGCGAATGAAGCGGGTGGCTTAAGTGGCCGTCCGGTACAGTCCCGTTCTACTGAGGTGGTTCGTAAACTTCACGAAGCGCTTGGCGACAAACTTCCGATCATTGGTGTGGGTGGTATCGATTCTTATGTTGCGGCAAAAGAGAAGATGATGGCCGGAGCACAGTTGGTCCAAGTCTATACAGGTTTTATTTACCACGGTCCAGGTTTAGTACGCGATATTGTTAAAAATCTTTAAAATAATTTAACAACTCGCTGAGTTTACATTAGTTATTACAAAAAAAGAGGATCTTGTTTCCTCTTTTTTTTTGTCCGTTCATTTGTAGAATTTAAAAATCATGAGTAGGTAATTAAGCGTCTTACCTCTTTACCACTGATTTAACTAGTCAAGAGAGAACGGAACAATGCTTAAACCCAGCGACAAATGGAATTGGTATTATGACGAGCATAAAGCTTGTTTAATGCTGGATTTAGGGGAGGAAATGATTTTCCAAACCAATCTATCCCGAAAGCTGCTAGTCAACTGCGCCTTCTCAAACAACGAATTTACTGTCGATGATGCTAGTGCGTTTCAGACCTTTAATGAACGTATTCGCTGTCTCGATATCAGTGAATACCGTCAAGCAGAGCTAACCCTATACTGCGTAGCTGCTAAACGCTTCCATAAGCCAGTACAACCTAAAAGTTGGTTTTTCGATGCTCAGTCTTCTGGATATGAGCCAGAAGAAGGGGATATGGTCTTCCTGACGAACCAATACTCTGAAGGTGTCTTCATTGTACTTGAGCCTGGAGAAACCTCTAGCTTGTGCCTTTACGTGGGACAAGAAGAGTTTGTGCTTGATGGAAGCAAGTCTCTGCCATTTGGCCAACCGATTAAAGTGATGCACGACCGTATGGCGTGTGCAAGCCACCTGTTTGTGATGGCACCCATGGCCATGGTTGGATAGCCTGATTTAATTTCTTTATTTCGTTCCTTTGTTTGCCTTAATCGACCGCTTCAGGTCGATTTTTTTTATCCGAACACTTCACTCTTTTCACATAAACACCTCTGCAACTGTACATTTTTCGCGCACTTAATCATGAGGTAGGTCACTTTTATTCCACTTTCTTTAACTTAGTTTCTCTTAATGTTAGGCAACTCGGCGCTTAACATTTACCTATTTATTCCCCTATATCAGAAAAATGTAATTAAATAACAACCATATTTTAGTATTGGTATAGACCAAAATTGATGTAAATAAGTATTCACTATCTCTGTGTGAATAGCATCTTGGTTAAAAGGAGGACGACGTGAAAGTTGATTAAAATGCAAAATGTAGGAACTTTCAGATCACTTAACTGGTGAGTGTTTGTGCTAACGGAAGGGAAAATACCTTTAAAAACGAGGCATTGATCGTAAAGTCAGGTATAATTGAAGCCATTTTTT
>ERZ1673961.582-NODE-582-length-13563-cov-8.943367_pt1 | contig 13563 bp, 10 predicted proteins | sample MGYA00580189_ERZ1673961 | MGnify/ENA primary metagenome ERZ1673961 (study PRJEB41334, sample SAMN05608105) | rock metagenome | biome: terrestrial subsurface; feature: shale formation; material: shale | place: USA: Pennsylvania ... | reverse complement strand
TTCAGTTGCTGTTGGGACACACGAATATGTCGAGCACCGTGCGGTACCTTGGTGTCGAGGTCGAGGATGCTCTGGAGATAGCTGAGAGTATTGAGATCTAGGTGCGTAACTTGTGTCCTTGGTCCCTTTGGATGCCTCAGACGCTGCAAGCCCCGCTCGATGATCACCCTCGGGTTACAGGCTCCTCCCGTCGCTAAACAAAAGCGAACGTTCAAGATCCTCCACTGCGAACCGGTTTTTAATTCAGTCCTGAAGAACAATGAGCCGCTTCAATGGTTCGGCAATGCAAAGCCATTAGTTAACGAAATAGCGGCCCCATTTGTTCATGAAACCTGTTTATACGCAGTATTTGAGCATGAAGCCATGGACCGTTCCCTGTAGTTTGGCTGTAGGAAGCTCAACCAAGCCTTCCGAGAACCGGAAACGTCGACAACATCCAGGACGCAAAGAGTGTCATCCGACCGGTGAGCACCATTACTCCCATTACAACGAGCACCAAGCCAGCAAGCGCTCTCAGCAGTCTACTCCAGCGACTGAGCCAGCGTACTCGTTGCCGAAAGTGTTCAATAAACAGGGCGGTTCCGAGAAAAGGAAGAGCCAACCCCAACGAATACGCCGCCAGATACAGCATGCCCGCCTCAGCATTGGCATGCGTGGAGCTGAGCGCCAATATGGCCCCGAGTATGGGGCCTATACAGGGTGTCCAGCCGATGGCAAACGCGGCGCCAATTCCCCAGGTTGCAAGATCAGGAATTTAGTCTTCAGTAGGGCACCTACTTCGGTATACGCCTATATTTTCGGTTTGAAAATAAGTGAACGTTCATTTATTTTAGGCCGTACCTAATTTTTTCTGGAGAGTGACGCGTTATGAAATTCAAGATGGTCAGTACCGCCATGCCCTTGAGAGGCCTACAAGCGCTTGCAATGCTTTCGAGCCTCCTGGTGATGGGATGTTCGGCGGAGGCGCCCCCTCTGACACAGCAAACTGTCTACCCGGTAAAGCTCATGACGCTGGAGCAGGCGCAGTCAGGCACGCTCAATCAGTATCCGGGCAGAGTCTCGGCGTCTGACCATTCAGAACTCTCTTTCAGAGTGGGAGGAGAGCTGACGGAGCTGGCCGTTAAAGCAGGCGACACTGTGGAAAAAGGGGAGGTCGTTGCCCGCCTGGACGATCGGGACGCAAGAACCCGCCTGGAAAACGCCCGGTCAAATTTCAATCTGGCACAGGCCACCTTCGAGCGAATGCGAATATCGTTGGAGCGCCAGGCCATCAGTCAGGCCCGTTTCGATGAGGCCGAGGCCGAGTACCTCTCTGCCAGAGCGCAACTGGCCAGCGCGGAGGACCAACTTTCCTATACCGTTCTCAAAGCGCCATTTGATGGCGTCATTTCACGGGTGCCGGTGGATGTCTTTCAGGTTGTATCAGCGCAGCAGGCCATTGCCGAACTGCAACGGCCCGGCTCTATCGACGTCTCGTTCCAGATGCCTGAACAACAGGTCCGCCGCCTTCAACCACAGAGATCCAGGAACGTTCGCGCCAATGGCAACACTATCGCGTGGGTACAGTTTCCCGAGCTTCCCGATAAACGCTACGCCGCGAGCTACAAAGAGCATGACAGCAATGCCTCTCAGGGGTCGCTCAGTTATGAGGTTACCGTAACGCTCCCTGAACCCGAGGACATCACAGTGCTTTCGGGGATGAGCGCGACCGTTCTGCTTGATTACGGCACATTGGCTGGAGAGAGCGCCCCGTCGTGGCTGATACCAACCGCGGCGCTTGTAACACCTGACGCAGAACCCGGCACTAGCGTGGTTTGGCGATACGTGGCTGCTGCCGATGGTGAGAATGGCGATAACACGGGCAGCGTCGAGCCGGTGGATGTCGAGCCGGGTAAGAAAATGAACGATGGCGTGCTTGTTCGGGGAGAGCTCAGCCCGGGCGACAGAATCGTGGTTGCCGGCGCTCACCGGATGAACAGGGATCGTTCGGTCCGTCCCTGGGAAAAAGAGGGCGGGCTCTGAGATGGTCGATTATTTTCTTGATCGGAAGTCCATCAGCTGGATGGTCACGCTGTTGCTTGGGGTTGGGGGCATGTTCGCGTTTCTGGGTCTTGGCCAGCTTGAATTCCCGGAGTTCACGTTACGTTCCGCCTTGGTGACCACCCAATATCCCGGAGCAACGCCTCTTGAAGTCGAGGAGGAGGTTACGCTGCCTCTGGAAAAAGCGATCCAGCAGATGCCGGGCATCGATGACATTACTTCGGTGAACTCGGACGGCTTGTCGCAGATTACTGTCCAACTCAAGAAGACGGTCAGAGAAGGGGAGTTAGACCAGTATTGGGATATCCTTCGGCGAAAGATTAATGATGCCCAGCCTGGTCTGCCACCAGGCGTGAACACGTCCATCGTGAACGATGACTTTGGCGATGTCTTCGGCCTGCTGCTCACGTTGCGTGGTGACGGCTACTCGCTGAAAGATCTTGGTGACCATGCGGATCTCATTCAGCGAGAACTGCGATTGTTGGAGGGCGTCGCAAAAGTCAGTATCGGTGGTCGTGTCGACGAGCAGATGATCGTGTCACTGGACCGTGACCGTATGCGTGCTCTTGGCATCTCGCCAGAATACCTGGCAAGCCTTCTGAATGCGCAGAATACGGTGGGCAACGCTGGCCACCTGCGCAGTGAAGGGCTGTCGTTATCCGTTCAGCCAACCGGTCAGCTTGATTCCGTTCAGGCACTTGAGCAACTGGCAGTTGGAAGCGCTGATTCGGGTATTATCCGGCTCAGCGATCTGGCCGAAGTTCGCAGGGTGACCAATGACTCACCCGCCTTGCTTTACCACTCTGACGGATTGCCTGCTTTGACCATCGGCGTGTCATTTGCAGAGGGCACCAACGTTGTTGATGTAGGTGAGAGTCTCAATGAGGCTTTGAAACGCCTGGAAAAACAGCAACCCATCGGCATGACACTGAACACAGTGTATAACCAGCCTGAAGTAGTCGAGGAGGCAGTATCTGCTTTTCTCATGAACCTTGCTCAGGCGGTGGGCATTGTCATTATTGTGCTTTTGCTGTTCATGGGGCTGCGAAGTGGCCTGCTCATGGGGCTGATCCTGCTGATTACCATCATGGGTACATTCGTGCTTATGGCAATACACGGTATTCAGCTCCAGAAGATTTCATTGGGTGCGCTGATCATTGCGCTGGGGATGCTGGTCGATAATGCCATCGTCGTCACCGAGGGCATGATGATTGGCCTTTCCAAGGGCAAGTCCAAAAGGCAGGCAGCCAAAGAAGTGGTCTCGCAGAACCGGTACCCGCTGCTCGGCGCTACCGTGATTGCCATTACGGCCTTTGCTCCTATCGGCCTTTCACCAGACACCACCGGAGAATTCATTGGCTCCCTGTTCTGGGTTCTGTGCTACTCGCTTTTCCTGAGCTGGCTGACGGCACTCACTCTGACCCCGTTTTTCTTTGATATGTTCTATCCCGACAAGCTCGAGAGTGTCGGGCAGTCATCCGATAACGACCCCTATAAGGGAATTGTTTTCGTCGTCTTCCGCCGCCTGCTGACCTACGCGATTCATTATCGCTTCGTGACATTAACACTTGCGATCGCGCTTCTGGCTGGGGTTCTATCGTTCTCGGGACAGGTTAAGAATGCTTTCTTCCCGAATGCCACAACGCCACTCTTCTTTGTTGACCTTTGGTTGCCCGAGGGCGCCGACATCTTGCAAACCGAAGAGACCGTAAAGCGGCTGGAATCGCGCGTGAATGACATGGACCAGGTCGTTCAGGTGACCAGTGTCACCGGTGGCGGAGCCCAGCGTTTTACGTTGACGTATTCACCGGAGCAGCGATACGCCAGTTTTGGCCAATTGATCGTAGAGACCCGGGATAAGGCGTCGAGAGAGGCCCGTATGGAGGAAGTCATTGAGCAACTGCGTACAGACTTCCCGAACGTGCATTACAAAGTGCAGGCTTTGCAGGTGGGGCCCTCAGCCAAAGCCAGTCTTGAAGCTCGTATCTTTGGAGAAGATCCCGAAGAACTCCGGAAAATCGGTGTGCGCGTGCAGGCAATTTTTGAAAATGAACCTCTGGCCGACAGCGTGCGCTTGTCCTGGGGTAATCGGGAAGCCGTGATCGTACCGGAGTTCCTCGAAGAACAGGCCCGGCGCCTTGGCGTATCTCGCGAATCACTGCACCAGGCGTTGTTGCTGAATAATCAGGGGCAGCAGGTTGGAGTGTACCGTGAGGGGAGCGACCTCATTCCGATCATTATGCGGTCAAGAGAGGAGCAGCGTTTTGACATCGAAAACCTTACCTCGATCAATGTCTGGAGTGAAGAGCAGGGCCGCTATGTCAGCGCGGGCAACGTCATCAATGCCATCAATACGGAACTGCGGGATCCGTTGATAAAACGCAGAAACAGGGAGCGGATGTTGGCGGTTTATGCCGAACCCATGCCTTTGTCGGGGGAGACGGCGGCGAGTGTGCTGGAGAGGATCCGCCCGCAGGTCGACGCGCTGGAGCTTCCCCACGGCTATTCGATTGAGTGGGGTGGAGAGTACGAGACCTCATCCGAAGCTCAGACTTCGCTTTTCTCCTCGCTGCCTCTTGGACTGCTGGGGATGTTCATTATTTCGATGCTGTTGTTCGGTAGCTTCCGACAGGCTCTGTCTATCTGGATGATTGTTCCTCTCATGATGATTGGAATCATTGGTGGACTGGTATTGCTCGGCGCGCCTTTTACATTCATGGCGCTGCTCGGGACTCTGAGTCTGATCGGTATGGTACTGAAGAATGCCATTGTGCTGGTTGAGGAGATCAATATTCAGTTAGAACAGCAGGATGATGCATTCACTGCGGTGGTTGAGGCCGCGGTAAGCCGGGTACGACCTGTGCTTATGGCGGCCGTAACCACCATGTTGGGAATGATTCCTCTGTTCAGCGATGCCTTCTTCGCGAGCATGGCGCTGGTTATCGTGTTCGGTTTGGGTGTTGCAACGGTATTGACGTTAGTGGTGCTGCCAGTGGTGTACTGCACGTTAATGAGAATTTCTTATCATCAATAACGCACCCGCTGTTTTTCAGGCGTCTTTTTTTCCTCCGGACAAGCGATCCGGAGGAAAAAAGCCTCCGGCAATCATTGCATTCATCAGTTCGCCTACTTTTGCACGCAGGTCATCCCTCAACAACCTCATTGCCGGCGTTATTGACTGTCGGGTAGGACAAATCAGCCACAGCTCGGATACCGGCGGCGCATAGTCCGGCATGATTGTGGTGACACGGCCTGCAAGCAGATCATCCGACATATCAAGACACGATTTTATCGCAAGACCGCGACCAGCGACGCACCACCGGCGAACCAGATCGCCATCGTTTGAGGCGCGATCGCCCGTCATTTTGACTCGATATTCCTCGTCTCCCCGTTTGAACGTCCAGAGGTCAAATGGGATGTCCTGCAACTGATAGAACAGTCCGTTGTGGTTCTCAAGGTCATCAGGATGAATGGGGCGACCATGACGCGAAAGGTAATCAGGAGATGCGCAAAGCAGGCGCGGCACATCGCAAATTTTGAAGCCATACAGGTTGGTGTCACTGGGCGCGCCGTAGCGAAGCGCCATGTCGACCGAATCCCGGTAAAAGTCCACGTTGGTGTCAGTAATCTGAACTCTGAGATTCAAACCTGGATGCGTTGCCATCAATTCGTCGATCCAGGGCACAACGCGGTTACGACCAAGATCGGATGAAACCGAAAGCCGGATTTCGCCTGTTACAGAGTCAACTTCAGATCGAAGGTTCTGTTGCGCCTGGCTCAACAAGTCAATCGCTTGTTTGCAGTGAGGCAAGTATTTCTCGCCGGCGGCAGATAACCGCAACCTTCGCGTGGAGCGTACGAATAACTCTACACCCAGCTCCTGTTCTACGCGCTTTACTGCGGCGCTGGCTGTGGCAGCTCGCATATCAAGGCTGGTGGCGGCAGCGGTAATGTTGCGGAATTCAGCGACCCTCAAAACCACGATCAGATCATCAAGACTCATTTTCAAAAATTCTTTGAATATGTTTAACAAATTTTCCCGTTTATCCGAGTGTAAACGGCGACCATACTGTGCGCTACTCGAAAGTCATTGCGGAGACAGATAATGAAAGCTGTTGGATATCGGGAATCTCTTCCTATCGAAAACCCTGATGCGCTGCAAAATGTTGAGATGGAACGTCCCGTCGCAAAAGGCCGGGACCTGCTGGTCAGAGTCAAAGCCATCGGCATGAACCCTGTTGACTTCAAGGTACGCCAGCGGGCGGAGCCGGAACCAGGCCAGATCAAAGTACTTGGATGGGATGCCGTTGGAGAGGTAGTGGCAACAGGCGAGGGCGCTTCACTCTTCAAAGAAGGTGACACCGTATTTTATGCCGGTGACGTTACCCGTCAGGGCAGCAACGCCGAATACCAGGTTGTCGATGAGCGTCTGGTTGGTCGGAAGCCTGCCAGCCTGTCCGACGCCGATGCTGCAGCGTTGCCCCTGACCACGATAACAGCATGGGAAATGCTGTTTGACCACCTGCAACTTGAGCGACAGTTGGCTGGGTCCATCACTCCAAGCGACGACGTGGTCCTTGTGATTGGCGCCGCAGGAGGCGTGGGTTCAATTCTAGTTCAATTGATCAAACAGCTAACAGGCGCGAAAGTACTCGCTACGGCATCTCGCCCGGAATCGAAGGCCTGGGTTGAATCATTGGGTGCGGATTTTGTTCTGAATCACCGTGAACCCTTGCAGCCCCAGATCGAAACACTGGTGTCTGCTGGCAAAATTGGTTCTGTAACCCATGTGGCCAGTCTTAACGCCACAGATCAATACTTCGACGATTATGTGGCGGTGCTTAGGCCGTTTGGAAAGATTGCCATGATCGACGATCCCGCAAGTCTGGACGTAATGAAAATCAAGCCGAAGAGTCTGTCATTACACATTGAATTCATGTTCGCCCGCTCAATGCACCAGGCGGATGATATGCAGGTTCAGCACGACTTGTTGAATGAGGTCTCACGGCTTGTAGATCAAGGCTTCATCCGCACAACTGCAGGGAAGCACCTCGGAGCGATCAACGCCGAGAATCTACGTGCCGCACACGCCGAACTGGAATCAGGAACCGCCGTTGGTAAGATTGTGCTGGAGGGTTTTGCCTGACGTAAATTCCAACTCACCGGCTCGTATAACAAACCATGCGTTCCGATCACGGAACTACCCCGATAGACATGGCATACCAGAGCCGGCCGTCAGCTTGCTTTTTCAGTTTGGCTCCACTGCTTGGGTGACAGGCCATACAGGCGTTTGAACTCCCGGCTGAACTGAGACGAGCTCAGGTAACCCACGTCCATGGCGGCAACGCTGACGTTTTGGCCTTCAGCAATTTTCATCGCGGCCTTGTTGAGCCGCATGGATTTCAGAAACTGAATGGGCGACATGTTTGTCGCCTGTTTGAATTTGCGATGGAACACCGCCCGGCTCATGCCAGCCTGATCAGCCAGGTCTTCAATTGTGACAGTTTTGTCCAGGTTGGATGACAGGAACTCAATCGAGCGGGCGATTTCGTTCCCAACACCAAATGCGTTTCTGAATGAATGGCCGGCTTCACCTTTCAGTAATTCGTAGTAGAACTCATGCAAACGGCTCAGGGGTGCCGTTAGCTGACCGAGCAATGACCACACCGGGTTGCGCAATAGGGCGTCACTGGGCGATGTGCCTGTTTCGCTAAGCGCTGTTTCCAGGTTGATGGATGGCAGCATGTCCTTGTAGGCAACGGACGTTCGAAAATCATTTGCCCTGATAGCCATATAGGCCGCTTTAAGGTCCGGGCGACGCTGCAATGTTTGCTCTGCAAGGTCGGACAGGGGTAAAAGAACCTGCGGATAGTCGGCGGAAATGACCGTGCTAGCCTGGCTTCGCCCGAGCAACAGGTTCAACGCCCTTTGCTGTTGCTGCAGGGATTCCTGAACTGCAATCAATGTCGCCCTGGCACTGGCCGCAGAGCTTTGGGCGCTGTCCAGATCTTCAAGGTCACCCAGTCCCGAGCGGTAACGCTGAAGAATCCACTGTTCGTTTTTTTCCAATAGCTCCGCGCGTTGCTTTTCGATGGCAACGGAGCGATTCAGATTCACCAGTTTCAACCAGCCCTGCATGACCTCGGCTGCGAGCGTATCCCGCGCAGCTTGGTAGAGAGCCAGCTGTTCAGCAACGTCACTGGCGGCAGCCGACGCCTCATCAGAAATCTTCGACCACAAATCCAGCTCCCAGCTGATGCTGACGGTGCCGGTGTAGGCAGTATCTAGACCGTCAGTGTTATTCGCGACGAATCCAGCCTCGACGTCGGGGAGTTGATCCGCCTGAGTCGCTCGGTATTGAGCACGGAGAATTTGGAGTGAAAGCCGTGTTTGCTGGAAATCAGGATTGGCCGCGCGCGCTTCGACAATAAGCGCGTCCAGGTCATGGCTGTTGACCAGCTCATTCAGGTAGGCTGTTTCGAGACCAACCTCCATCTCAAACTTGGAGACGACGTTCTGACGCTCGGAATCGGCCTGAGCGAGATAGTCCGTTCTCGTGGACAACGAACTGCAGCCTGCAATAACCAGGCAGCATAAAGCAGTCAGCACTACTTTCGAGCAGGGCAAGCGATACATAGGTAAAGTCCATTCGGGCGCGGTCAAATCTGCGGTAAACGACGGGATACAGACTATCTAGGAGGTGGTTAATGGAGGGTTAAGACCTTCATGGACCTGCCTATTATCTACGGCGACGACCAATGGATGCTCCATGAAGAACAGGGCCATGCGCGTGTCACGAAGACCAAAGAAGCATTCGAAGCAGCCGCCGCCCCGACGTGGCGGAAGAGTACAAGAACTACTGCGGTGAAGGACGCATAAAATGGCTTAAAAACGGCGAACCTGTCACTCCGCATGTTGCTGAGCGCCGCGAACAGGTAGAACAGGTTGGTGTTCTTCGACAGGCTGCGATCGCGGACTTTGGCATAACTTAACTGCCGCTTGATGATGCGAAAGGGATGCTCCGAGTTCAAAAAGTCCGTCAACTGGACCAGAGTGTTCCAGTGCAATTCCACGAATCGGCCCGTTAGGCTGGCGCTATCTTCCAAGCTGAATGTTCGCTTTGCGACCAGAGGCTACGGGCGACTAATTTATAGCGGCGATCTCCAGCTACAATATAGGCATAGTGTTACCGACCAATGTTCACATTTAAGCATCCCCGAGGAAGTTATCTGTACCTGTGCTCTCACTCGATCACATCGCTGGTCGTGAAATACCTCGGGTGAATCGCCGCTTGTGGCGAGAGGGCAGAGCGCTTTAAGTCGTATCCCTATTTTTACACACCAAATTACACATCGTGTAAAAATGAGAAATGCCCCAAAAGCTACAGCCATTGGGGCATTCACTCACTCACCGACCGGAATACACGAATTTCACTATATACTCCGATTGCCCCCTTGGAAAGTTACATCGAGTAGTTAAGCCCGATCCAGTAAGAGCGATCAATTTGATGTATTACCCGGTACAATCAAACTGGTTTAAGAGCAGTCGATTTTAACTTTTGACAGGCGCTTTACACATTCTATCCAAGATAATTGCAACCAAAACAATGGCGAGCCCAGCTTCAAAGCCCTGAGCGATATTAACCGTATTTAAAGCACGGATTACAGGTTTGCCCAGACCGTCTGCGCCTACTAATGCAGCGATAACCACCATCGATAGAGACAACATAATACACTGGGTGATACCGGCCATAATACTTGGCATCGCAGCAGGAAGCTCGACTTTGAACAATAGTTTCATCTTACTCGCCCCAAATGCGCGGCCCGCTTCTATCAGTTCTTCCGGTACTTCACTGATGCCCAGGCAGGTCAGTCGGATTGGTGCCGCGATCGAAAAGATCATGGTAGATATCAAACCGGGAACGACACCCAGACCAAATAGAACAAGCGTGGGTATCAGATAAACGAACGTTGGAATCGTCTGCATTAAGTCCAATACGGGCCTGAGCATGACATTGAGACATTTTCGGTGCGCAGCCATAATGCCAACCGGAACACCAATGAGTACAGAAATAAAAGTGGCGGCCAAAACCATTACCAAGGTTTCTAACATCTCAGACCAATATCCCAAGTTCAAGATGAGTAATAGAGCAGAAGTCACAAACATGGCTAAAGGTGCACTACGATGAAGATACCAGGCAAGGAGGGCGGCTATCGCAATGAAGCTTATCGGTGGAAACCATTTCATCAAGTTAACCAATGACATGATAACGGATTCTAGTCCATATGAGATATTGTCAAAAAAGCTAGCCCCATGCTCCGTCAACCAGTCGACAATATTCGTCATCCAGTTACCAACGGGAATTTTATAACCGGTTATAAAGTTCACCATTACTCCTTAGGTGTTTTGGTTCAATATCCATTAAAAATTTACAGGTCTGTGTATTACTTATCAGGGTAGTGATAAGCGGAAATGACTACTGATTGTTGACCGATACCCGGGAAAGTGGTGCCTCCTCCTGAAGCAATCTTAAGCACCACACTTACCCCATTGAACTTAGAAATCTTCACAGTGAAATAATCAATTATTTCGACAAACAATTTAATACCCTTACATATGTTGTGGAATATGGCAAATTTAAATATTTTGACTAGAAACTAATTAAATATTTTTCTAAAAATTTTAAATTATTGATATGGAAGGTTTTATTTGAAAAGTATGGGTGTGTTTTTCATTATTTCGTTTCGTTCTCTAACTAACTGTATGACTTAAAACGCGGTCTTTTAAAATCATTACAAATCAAGTGGTTAATTGAGTGATGGAGCTAAAGGTAGTACCAATTGGCAATTTTTTTTATAAATTTTCCATGTTTGCAAAGGTATTCGTCAGATTGCTAGTCTATTGGTAGTACCAACATGGATGCAGCAAAGCAAATAGGTAAAAACTGGTGACAAATAAATCGACAGTAGATGGGTTGTTCTCGCCGGCTCAGATTGGGCGTGCGAGTGAAGATATCGCTCTTCAGATTGAATCCGCGATCCTTAATGAGACACTACGCCCCGGTGACAGTCTTCCAAGTGAAAGAGATCTACAAGCTCAGTTTGGTACTGGGCGCGGTGTCATCCGTGAGGCGATCAGAGCGCTAAAGCAGAAAGGTCTGGTGGAGATTCGTAAAGGGCCGAAAGGTGGCGCATTCATTAAGCAGGTGGATGTCTCAAACATTAGTGAGTCACTGGCTTTGTTTCTCAAGCAAAAAAGTATCGGTGCGCACCAAATTGCTGAGTTCAGAGAAAGCATGGATCAGAGTATTGCATTGCTGGCAATGTCACGTGCAACGAAAGAGCAGCAAGCCCAGATGCTGTTATTGGTTGATCGCTTAGAAAGTATTGCCGGGCTAAGTTCGTTAGATTTTTCTGAGCTGATCGAAACGGATCGACAATTGAACGTTTTACTGGCGGAGATGGCAGGAAACCCTGTTTTTGAATGGGTAATGCACGCGATGCAGCAAGGTTTTGGCTCTTATGACAACAATCTTTATACCGATGCTGACTTTCTTATCAAAGCAGTAGCCAACTGGCGTTACACCGCAGAGCAGATCATCAATAAAGAGCCAATCAAGCTACAGGCTTCGATTAGTCGACACTACTTATTGTTGCAGGAATGTCTTGATCGACGTTCGAACTAAGAATTCATTTTTTGTCGGGCACTCATTGCTTGAGCAAACAGATATTAAGTAACAGAGGTAAATAAATGGCGGAACAGAATTACGATTATATCATCGTGGGTGGAGGTTCAGCAGGTTGTGTATTGGCGAACCGACTGAGTGCTAATCCTGCAAATAAGGTATTGGTATTGGAAGCGGGACGGCCAGATCATCGCTTAGACTTTCGTATCCACATGCCAGCAGCGCTTACTTATTTGCTTACCGATGGTACCTATAATTGGTTGTACGAATCAGAGCCTGAACCGCATATGCAGAACCGTAAAATAGCGCAACCAAGAGGTAAAGTGCTGGGCGGAAGCAGCTGTATCAACGGTATGATTTATATCCGTGGTAATGCGATGGATTATGAAAAGTGGGGAAGCAATGAAGGCCTTGAAAACTGGGACTACAAGCACTGCCTACCGTACTTCCGCAAGTTCGAGACTCGCCTGAAAGGTGCAGATAAATACCACGGTGATAATGGTCCGCTATCAATATCCACTGCAGCTTGCGACAACCCGCTGTTTGATGCGTTTTTTAAAGCGGCTCAGGAAGCTGGTTATCCTCTCACTGATGATGTAAACGGCTATCAACAAGAAGGTTTTAGTGCGTTCGACCAAAACATTTATCGTGGTCGTCGCTTAAGCGCCGCCCGTGCTTATCTACATCCAGTCAAAAACCGTAAGAACTTAACGGTACTGACGGGTGCAACTGCTAATCGTATTATCTTTGACGGTAAAACAGCGGTGGGTGTTGAGTTCAAACGTCGCAAGAAAACTCGCACCGTTTATGGCAAGGAAATCATTTCCTGTGGTGGCGCGATTAACTCGCCAAAACTACTGCAACTGTCAGGTGTCGGTAATTCAGAAGAACTCAAAGCGTTAGGCATTAACCCTGTTCATCACTTGCCAGGTGTGGGCGAAAACCTACAGGATCACCTTGAGCTTTATGTTCAGTACACATGTAAAAAGCCAGTCAGTCTTTACCCGGCCTTAAAATGGTATAACCAACCTAAAATTGGCTTTGATTGGTTGTTCCGTCGTAAGGGGAATGCCGCAACAAACCATTTCGAAGCGGGCGGTTTTATTCGCGGTAATGATGAAGTTCTTTATCCAAACCTACAATACCATTTCTTACCGTTGGCAATCCGTTATGACGGTAGCGCGCCACGTGATGGGCATGGCTTCCAGTTACACGTAGGTCCAATGAATACCGACGTACGTGGTCATGTGAAAATTAAGTCGAATGATCCGGAGCAGAAACCAGCCATTCTGTTCAACTATCTGTCGACGGAACAAGAGCGTAAAGAATGGGTTGAGGCGATTCGCTGTACACGTAACATTATTGAACAGCCAGCATTTGATGATTTACGTGGTGAAGAACTGGCTCCGGGGCCGTCTGTTCAAACCGACGAAGAAATTCTGGACTTTGTTGCCCGTGATGGTGAAAGTGCTTACCACCCAAGTTGTACCTGTAAGATGGGTTATGATGATATGGCCGTGGTCGATGCCGAACTAAAAGTTCATGGAGTGAAAAACTTACGTGTTGTTGATGCATCTATCTTCCCGGCTATCACTAACGGTAACTTATATGCGCCAACGATGATGATCGCGGAAAAAGCGGCAGATATTATTCTGGGTAACTATATTGAGCCAGCCATGGACGCTGAGTTTTATCAGCATGTACCAGAGAAAAAGGCTGCCACTGTATAGCGTGTAGACAGGCAAACTTATTGCAGAAATAAGCATCCAAAATTACCTTATACCGTGAGCTTACGAGAAGATAGTGTACATAGGTATTAAGAAGCGGCTCTGGCCGAA
>ERZ1673961.581-NODE-581-length-13576-cov-53.957695_pt1 | contig 13576 bp, 16 predicted proteins | sample MGYA00580189_ERZ1673961 | MGnify/ENA primary metagenome ERZ1673961 (study PRJEB41334, sample SAMN05608105) | rock metagenome | biome: terrestrial subsurface; feature: shale formation; material: shale | place: USA: Pennsylvania ... | reverse complement strand
TCACTTTTTTCACCTATCTTTTAAAGCCAACCGGCACCAATATGCCAGTTGGCTTATTCCATTTATATAATCTAACTCACATGCTTTACATACGGCACTTTTTATACCGCTCTTATAGGCATCGTTATACTTGTTTATCTGGTTGAATCATCGTTAAGGCGATGCGGCCTTTTTGAGTATCGACACTGTCAACCCATACAGTGACAACATCCCCAACAGAACAAATATCCATCGGATGTTTAACAAAGCGGTTGGCCATTTTAGAGATATGCACCAGTCCGTCTTGTTTTACACCGATATCGACAAACACACCAAAGTCAATCACGTTTCTTACCGTTCCTTCTAGTTCTAATCCTGGTGTTAAATCTTCCATTGATAGAATGTTCTTTTTTAATAACGGTTGCGGGAACGCATCACGCGGGTCGCGTTCTGGACTTTTGAGCGCTTTAATAATATCTTCAAGCGTCAACTTCCCTACATCTAATGCCTCTGCTGTCTCTTGAACATTTAATTGATCAAGTGCATCGATTAATCGCTCGTCACCTAAGTTTTTCGTTGTATACCCCATTTGTTTAAGTAATGCCTTTGTTTCTTTATAACTTTCTGGGTGAATCGGGGTCCGGTCTAATGGTTCTTTCCCATCTAATATACGTAAGAAGCCAATACTTTGCTCATACGTCTTCTGGCCAAGACGCGGGATCTTCTTCAATTCCGTACGCGAGTTAAACTTTCCTACCTCATTCCGGTAATTCACAATATTTTTAGCGACCGTCTTGCTTAGTCCTGAAACATACTGTAGTAATGATTCAGACGCTGTATTCACATTGACTCCGACTTTATTTACGGCTGTTTCCACGACAAATGTCAAAGCTTCATTCAATCGCTTTTGACTAACATCATGTTGATATTGACCGACACCAATTGATTTTGGATCAATCTTCACAAGTTCTGCTAATGGGTCACTCACACGTCTTGCGATAGAAACGGCACTGCGCTCCTCCACTTGAAGGTCAGGAAACTCTTCTCTTGCAAGTTTTGAAGCTGAATACACACTGGCACCGGCTTCGTTCACAATGAGGTATGGCAAGTCTAGTTTATGATCATTGATGACATCAGCGATAAATTGTTCCGTTTCTCGCGACGCTGTTCCGTTACCAATGGCAATTAAATCAACATCAAATTGTTCAATAAAGTCAAGCACCGTTTTCGTTGCTCCTGCCACATCTTTGCGCGGTGCGGTTGGATAGATGACACCTACTTTTAACATCTTGCCCGTTTCATCAATGACCGCTAGCTTACATCCTGTTCGAAAGGCTGGGTCAACTCCAAGAATTGTTCGTCCTTTTAAAGGCGGTTGGAGTAAGAGGTTATTCAAGTTTTTACCAAAGATATCAATCGCTTGTTCTTCTGCTTCTTCTGTTAAAGTTGAGCGAATCTCACGTTCAATTGACGGGGCGATTAAACGCTTATAGCTATCACTGATCGCGGCTTCTAAAAATGATACTACATCATTCGCTGTTTTCCTTTTAATAACCTGACGTTTAAGGTCTGTCTCAATCCGGTCAACAGGTGCACTCACGCTTACTCTAATAACGCCTTCTTTTTCGGCACGATTAAAAGCGAGTACCCGGTGACTAACAAGTGTCTTAATTTTCTCTTCAAAGTCATAATACATTTCATAGACTTTTTTCTCATCAATTGAGTCATCTTTTACGACGGTTTCTATTTTCCCTTCGCGTAAAGTCAGTTGACGAATATGTTCTCGGTAGCTCGCTTCATCACTGATCCATTCAGCAATAATATCATTGGCTCCAGCTAAACAATCCTCTACCGTTAATAGCTCATATTCATCATTTATATAAGCTTGTGCCGCTTGATTTAAACCGGTCACTGTTTGGTTAAAGATCGCCTCAGCAAGTGGCTCTAAACCTTTTTCTTTTGCGATTGTTGCTTTTGTTCGACGTTTTTGTTTATACGGGCGATACAAATCTTCAAGTCGTTGGAGTTGTGTTGCCTTTTTAATTTCTTCTGTTAATTCCGGTGTTAACTTATCTTGTTCATCAATCAGACGCAAAACTTCTTCTTTTCGTTCTTCTAATTGCGTTATGTATTGATACCGGTCTTCAATCGCTTTGATTTCTACTTCATCTAAACCACCAGTTTGCTCTTTACGATACCGCGCGATAAACGGAACGGTATTCCCTTCTGTTAATAAACCAATAACTTCTTTTACGGTTGCTTGTTTAATTTTCACATCTTGTGCCACCATATCTAATAAATGGCTAGCTAATTGTGCTGTCATTTGACATTCCTCCAGTTCTCACTCTTTATTCTACCAAACTTTTTGTAAAACACAAAAGGAGCAAAGGTCTCCCTTCACTCCTCAATCGATAAATGAATTATTGGCCTTGATTCGGTAAATACCTTAAAACAAGCAAGGTCGTATCATCATCACGTTTATCAATCATCGTATCATGAAATTGGTCGGTAATATCATGCACGTCGTCTGATTGAAACAACACGTGTGACAATTCTTTTGCGTGTACCCCGTCCGAGAACACCGCGAACAACATTCCTGCTTCGAGCGTATCGCACACTTGTTTCATCTCACGTGGATACACGCCGAGATAACCTGGAATCGGGATATTCCGCTTCTTTAATGTCGCTTGGTCAATCGTCATGAGTCCAATGTTACCAATCGACGTATACGAATACATTTTTTCGCGATAATTAAGCCTTAATATCCCTAACACAACCCCGCGCTTACCAATAAGTGCTTGGTTTAATAACTTCACCAGTACGTCACCTGAAGCGTGAGGATGTTCTTTGATCGTATCAATCACAGCTTGTGATGATTCTTTGGCGACTTCACCAGAACCTAAGCCATCCGCTACGACACACAAAAAACCATCTGCTGTTTCGGTATAGTAATAACTGTCGCCACAATAATAATTTCCTACTTTTGCTTTTTGATAGACCGAAATATGGACGTGGTCAAACACTGGCATTAGTCATTGACCCCAATCCCATCCGCTTGCAGGGCTTCACGTAATTTTAACAGCGCACGCCGTTGGATTCGTGACACATGCATTTGCGAAATATCAAGTAAGTCACCCGTCTCTTTTTGACTTTTATTTTCAAAGTAGGTGTATTGTAAAATTTTCTGTTCCCGCTCGGTTAGAATTGGCAAGACTTTTTCAAGCAGCATACGTAAATCCGTTTGATCGAACGCTTCATCTTGTTGGCCGATGAGATCAAGGATTGATACCGTTGAACCATCTGAATCAGCTTCAATTTTTTTATCAACAGACAGCGCCTTATAACTTTGCCCCATCTCCATCGTCTCTAGTACTTCTTCTTCCGTTACTTCAAGGTAGTCGGCAATGTCTTTAACAGACGGTGACCGCTGATTAAGTGTCGTCAATTCTTCTGTTGCTTTTTTGATTTTTGGTCCAAGTTCTTTAATGCGACGCGGAACATGGACACTCCATGTCTTATCACGAATAAAACGCTTGATTTCCCCAATAATCGTAGGGATCGCGAAAGACTCAAAGGTTTTACCTAATGTCGGGTCATAACGACGAATAGCCGCAAGTAACCCAAGCATCCCTACTTGCACAAGATCTTCATGAATCGAATTATTTTTCGCATATTTTCGCGCAATTGAACGAATAAGATCTTGATAGGTTAAGACGATTTTTTCTTGAATTTCCTCATCTTTTGGATTCTTTTGTAGGTGTGCAATCCACTGGTAAACCTCATCTCCACGCTTATTGACTGGTTGAGATTTGGTCGTCATCAATGCCCACCTCATTTGTAGGAAGATTTTTCGTCATTAATACAATCACGCCGTAGTCACTTTTAATTTCTACTTTGTCCATTAACGCATCAATGAGAAAGAGTCCAAATCCACCTTCACGTAGATTTTCAATCGGTTCTGATTGTTGATACGGTCCAGTTTGTTGTTTTACTTCACTCAAATTAAAGCTGCCACCATGGTCTGCGACCATGACTTCTAAACGATCACGATACACGCCAAAACCTACTGTCACTTCTCCGTCTTCATTCTCTTCATACGCATGTGTTGTTGCATTCGTCATCGCTTCTGAAATGGCTACCTTTAAATCTTCAATATCCTCATAGGTAAAACCCATCCGGTTAGCAATTCCAGATACACTAAGACGAATCACACCAACATATTCTGGTTTGGCCGGTAACTTCATCTCAATAAAATCAAAATGTTCCATTCTATTCTCCACCCCGTGTTGTTGTGTCAATTGAAATAATTGAATCCAAGCTTGTTATTTTAAATAAGCGGTGTACCCGTTCTTGAAGGTTCACGAGTGTTAAAGTTGAGCCATGCTCTTTTGTTGATTTTAACGCACTAATAAACACACCTAAACCCGTTGAGTCCATGTACGTGACATCATTTAAATCAACCACGATTTTTTCCGCTTCCTTTGCTGTTGCTGGTAAAAGCTTTTCTTTTAATAAAGGAGCCGTGTAGGCATCAATCTCTCCCTTTACCGTTAAGACTGTTTGATTGTCTGTTGTTGCGACATCAATTGATAAATTAATATTCATTCTGTACCTTCCTTCCGCCAAGTCAATTGCTTTATGTATTACCCGAATACGTTTGTCATTAAACACTGATCACGTTTCTTTTTTCAGAATAATCAAGGTGAAATCATCTCGTAAATGAAAATCCTGCAACCGTTCAAAATGCTTATACACTTTCTCTACCGCTTCTTGGGCCGGTAGATGTAAGTAATGTTTAATGACTTCTAACACTTCATCCCGTTCAATAAAGCGATCGCCTAAATGGCATTCTGTTACACCATCAGTAAGGAGAATAATCGCATCCCCATCATGAATCGTCATCGCCTCTTCGTTATAACGTGCATCAGACGTCGCCCCAAGGACAAGCCCTCTCGCTTTAATCTCGCTAAAGGATGCGGTCTCATGGAAATAGAAGAAACCCGGCTCATGTCCGGCTGAACTAAAACTAAAGGTGTGATTCTTTGTATTGTACGAACCATAAAACATCGTTATAAACATACTTGTGTCAACGTTCCGTTCAACGACGCGATTAAGACTTTCTAATATTTGAGCTGGTTGTCTTAATTGTTCAGGAAAACTATCCATGGAATACTTAATCATCGACATCGCAAGTGCGGCTGGTACACCTTTACCAATCACATCCGCTAAGGCAATGCCTAGTGTACCATCAGACCCTTCAATAAAGTGGTAGTAATCCCCGTTCATTTGATTGGCAGGGACACTGACGGCACCGATATCTAAACCCGTAATGGTCGGTTTTTTTGTCTGAAGGAGGGTTTTCTGCATATTCGCGGCGACTGATATTTCAGATTCAAGCGCTGATTGCTTTTCACGTAATGACTGATATTCTTGAAGAGCTAGCCCATATGAAATCATCGCTTCTAAAAGGAAGTTAAGTGAATCGCTTACCTCTTGTTGTAAGTCTGGATACAGTTCTTTAAGCGCCTTAATGTGTACATGAATAATTTCTTCAGGCGAAACATTATGTTGAACCGATAACTTACTCAGTTGTTCCGCTTGATAAAGAGCTGTTTCATCATGCGTTAATAAGTATTGTTTCAACAATTTTCGATAATCATCTAAATCTAATCGCTCTTTTTTCACCTGATCACCCCCCTCTTAACTTATCTTACCCACTTGATTGCGGTAATTTCTGTTCCTTCACCCCATTCGGAGTTAATTTCAAATGTATCCATAAGGCGCTTGACACCAGGTAATCCCGCACCTAATCCTCCAGAGGTTGAATAACCATCTTGCATGACTTGACTTAAGTCACGAATTCCTGGTCCTTCATCAACCGCCACGATTTTTAAACCTTTTTTATCTAAGTGATCCACCATTTCAAAATAGACTTTACCAGTACCGGCATATAAATAAATATTACGGGCCAACTCAGAAATAGCTGTCGCAATACGCGCTTGGTCAACAGTTCCAAAACCGAGTTCTTTTGCTTTCTCACGCCCTAATTGTCTCGCACCAACGATGTCCCACTCTTGTCGTATATTTACACAGGGCTTTAATTCCATCATTACCCCTCCAGTTCCTGGCGAAGTTTTATCAACCCTTGTTCTAAGTCTAAGGCCGTTTGAACATCTTGCATATGGATGCCAAGTTCAATTAACGTCATAGCGACCGCAGGCTGAATACCGGTTAGAACTACTCTCGCTCCCATCAAATCAGACATAGTTACCACATCACCAAGTACTTTGGCAATGAATGAATCGATGATATCGACACTCGTTAAATCAATCACAACACCTGTTGCGCCGCTTTTATGAATTTTATTTAGTAAGTCTTCTTGAAATTGAATGGCTGACTGGTCATCTAAATCAATCTGTATAGAAATAAGTAAGTAGTTATGCAGTTTCAAAATTGGAATTCGCATGTGTTCACCCCTTTGATAGTTGATTCATTATGTCTTCTACAATGGTTTCTTTTTTCTTTTCACGATGAATGGTACGCCCCGTTAATTCAAGGGCTGTTTCAAATCCTTTTCGCAAGGAAGATTTAGTTGGGAATTTCCCTAAATCAATCCCTAAATTCACAATCGTTTGCGCAATTTCCGGGCGAATACCGACAAGGATACATGTGGCACCAATCAGTCTAACCGCTTCGGCTGCCTGAATAATATGATGTGCCACCATCGTATCAACAACCGGAACACCCGTAATGTCAATTAACACCACTTCAGCGTTATGTTTAATCACCCCATCAAGCAGATTCTCCATGATCTGTTTCGCACGCTCGGTGTCAATCGTTCCAATTAGCGGCATAATGGTAATGTTACGCATCACAGGAATCAGCGGCGCGGACAACTCTTGAAGAGCGACGCGCTGCAAAGATACGGTATGTTCCCAGCTGCCTGAGTATTCATTGGCTAATTTATTAATAATCGGATCCACCCAACTGTCGACACGATCTAAAATGACCGAGAAGAAATCGGTATCAATTTTATCATGCTGACTTAAAACAAAATCAATTGCTACCCGCCGGAACGTTTGTAAGCCATCGGTTAAGTAACTAAGGGGCCATCCTAAGTTCACTAATCGTTCTGAAAATGCTTCTAATTCAGCTGTTAATCCTCCGCCATTACCTAAACTATCAAAAATGACGTTCACAAATTCTCGATTGGTACTTTGAAATAACTCATCAGAAATCGATGAGGTGTAATCATTCTGACGATTTTCCGATACTATTTTCAACCAGTTTTTTATTATGACATCGCTATTATCTAACACGATTCTATCTACGCGTTTGAGCACAGCTATTACCACCTTTTCATATAATATATGTATGTAATGAAGATGAATCAACTTTACAAAGTATCTCTACCTTACCATTAATAAGACAAAAAAACCAAAGCAACCAAATTAAACCTCTCCGTACTATTTTACTAAACTTTCTGTTATTTTAATAGTCATCTGAGTGGTTTTCGTTCTGTTTCTTATCATTTACTCCTTTTCCACCTCAGCTATCCAACCTCTTTTAAGTTAACCTTAGTAAAAAAACAAATCTTTTTTATCAATTAAAAAAAGCACTTGTCCACTTCTAAAGTTAAGAGACAAGTACTTCCTTTCTTTAAATATTTGCTAGACCCACACTAATCTCTAACGCGCGATCAATTTTATCCATCATCGGTTGATCGAGATGGGTAATTTTATCTGTTAAGCGTTGTTTGTCAATGGTGCGAATTTGTTCTAGAAGAATCACAGAGTCTCTTTCGAAACCGTATTTTTCCGCATCAATTTCAACATGGGTCGGTAGTTTAGCTTTTTGAATTTGGGCGGTAATAGCTGCGACAATCACCGTCGGGCTAAATCGATTGCCAATATTATTTTGTATAATTAACACCGGTCTGGTCCCACCTTGTTCTGAACCAACGACCGGTGAAAGGTCCGCAAAATATACATCACCGCGTTTTACTATCAAAGTCAATCGCCTTACACCCCACTCACTAGGCGCTCTGCCTCCTGTTCAACTAAAAAGGCTTCTGAAGCGATGGTTAAATTAATCTTGGCCATCTCTAAATAGCCTTGTCTCATATCCTCACGGATTTGTCTTTCTCTTCGTTCTTCGAGGTAGCACTTTGTTGCTTTAAAAATTAAATCTTCAAAGTTACACTGATCTTCCGCCATTACACCCTTGACTTCATCCATTAAATAGTCGGGTAATTTGACAACAACTTCCTGCATGTCCATTGACAAAACCAACACCTCCAACACGATTCCTGTTCAATTATGATCCCTTTTATCATATCATCTAAACGCCTAGAATTAAAGGTGTAATTGACAGATTTTTAAAATTTATTCGCAAAAAAGCGGAGATAAAACCTTGATTTCAAGAGGTTTTTGCTCCTTTTAGCATCAGGACTTACCCTCATGACGATACAACCTCGGTAATCGAGAAGTAAGCAAACAACTGACTTCATAATTAATCGTCCCAAGATGTTCGGCTACTTCTTCTAAAGTAATCCGTTCTTCTTTTTCTTTACCAATAAACGTCACCGTTGTCCCGACAAGGTAAGGCTTGTCTAACTTCACCATGCACTGGTCCATGCAGACCCGTCCAACAATCGGCATGCGTTTTCCCTCAATCAAGACATCAAAATTTTGAAACCTTCGCTGAATCCCATCACCATAACCGACAGGGATCGTACCGATCCATTCATCCGTTTCTGTTTCATAAGTGAGTCCATAACTAATCTTTTCACCTTGTGGCAATTGTTTCACATGGACGAGTTGCGTTGTAAGCGAGAGGGCCGGTTTCAATTCAAACGGTGGATGATCCCTCAAGTAGATGGATGGGTATAATCCGTACATACCGATACCAAACCTTACTGCATCATACATATCGGATGGGAATTGCATACTGGCAGCACTGTTACCTGTATGATAAAGGATCGACTGTCCATATCGCTGTTTAATTGGTTGGATCAGTTCGCGGTAATGCGCCGCTTGATAATGGTAATACGTATCATCAGCTGCGTCAGCTTTAGCGAAGTGAGTAAAAGCACCGACAACATTAAAGAGCGGATTATCTACTGCCTCTAAAAACATAGCCACATCTTCAACCGTTCTTAAACCAAGACGCCCCATACCGGTATCTAACTTAATGTGAAGGTTTAGATGATCGTTAATGTGATGTTTCGCTTCTTCTAACCAATCAAGTTGAAAAGCGGTTAGTTGAATGTCATATCTTTCTGCCTCACCACTATACGCCGGGTCGGTATAGCCCATCACAAGAATAGGCGCTTCAATCCCCGCTTCCCTTAACGTGACAGCTTCTTCTAAAATCGCGACACATAGCGCTGATGCCCCAGCGCCAAGCGCCGCTCTTGCTACTTCAATGCTGCCATGACCATAACCATCCGCTTTTACAACCGCGAAAATCGCTGTCTCCTTTGGCAACTGTGTTTTTAACATCGTTATATTTTGTTTTATGGCATCTAAATCAATGATAATTTGTGCGTTTCGATACTGCATCGATTAACTTCCTTTCTTACTCTGTCTTCAATGGCTTCTTTTTCTTCTGGTGTTAAGCTACCGGAGGCAATATAAAACTCTGTCGTTTCATTGGCCCATACAAAACCAGCCTAATCACTCGTAAACGATGCGCCATCTTTAATAACGGATAAGACATCTGCGACACTAGCTGCTTGACTTTTGCTTACTTGAATCAATGTAAAAGGTTGATCACCACTATAGGTCATCATGACGACCTGTCTACCATTGACAAGGCGTTCCTCGGTCTCATTTAACGCTTGATTAAAAGTTTCTGTCGGGTAATACCAACCAGTCGTATCGTCCGCCTGCTCTTCTGCTTCCGTAAGATCTTCACGCGTTTGTTCTTCTTCCAGGGCTACGTCAAAGAAATCCGCCTTAAAGTCCGGTGTGACTGTAATCGACTGAAATTTAACTGACACATGTTTCGTTTTTGCTTCATTTGTAACAAACACTTCGGTCGGTAGATAGGTCTCTTTATCAAAGATGAATGTTTGTCTTGTTAAATCAGGATCTTCCTCTAATGGTGCCTGTATGTTATACACGTAACCAGCATCTTGTTCTTCAAATGACGCTTCTGGATAGGCTTTTAGCGTGTCAATAACAGTAGACAATAAGTATAACTGTGGCCGGTCATAAGACCATTCCATTCGAAACGGTTCTGGCGCTTCGTTAGCCGTCAGCAAGAATACACCATCCGCATTGCGCACTAACGTTTGTTTTAATCCTCTTGCCTCATCCGTCAAATCAATATGATAAAAATCATCCAGTCGACTGATTCTAAGTAACACATGTTCTTCCCCACTCGCAGTTAGCACTTGCATCTCAGCTTCCGCTTGATAGGTCGTTAAATTCTCACCGACTTGAACAATTTCTTCATACACGTCTTCTGCATCTTCAGACTTACAACCAACTAGCAACAACATTCCGATCACACTCATGAATAACAAAATCCGTCGTCGTTCTATGGTGTCCACGTCCTTTACCTATTAATCACTTAGGCAGGATCTTCGATAAAGGTTCGATAAGCTTTACTTAGCCTATCTACTACATCTGTTGGCGTGACATCAAACGCTGTAAACTCTTCTCTAACCGCAATATCACTGGCATAACCATGTAAATAGACAGCATTACACAAACCCGCAAAAACACTCTCATCTTGCATCATACGCACCGAGGCAATGCCACTTAAAATGTCCCCACTGCCACCTTTACTAAGCGCCGAGTTACCTGTTGTATTAATGACTTGTTCGCCAGCGGGAGAGGTGATGATGGTGTAGGTTCCTTTTAACACAAGGTAGACATCGTGTGCTTTCGCAAAAGCTTTTGTCACTGTAAAGGGGTCCGTTTTTATTTCATCAACTGAATATCCTGTAAGTCTAGCAAATTCTTTAGGGTGAGGCGTGAGCACGGTCGGTCCTTGCCGTTTTTTCAAAGCACTGATGTCACACGCTAATAACGTTAAGCCATCTGCATCAATCAGAACGGGGACATTTGTTGTTAAGATTTGTTGAAACAGCGCTTGTTTTTCATCTGTAAGGCCAAAACCCATACCAACAGCAATCGCTTGGTAGTTCATTAATAACTGCGATGAAAATTGATCGTTTGTACGTGTCATCACCTCATGTGGTAGCTGTAAGAAAGGACGTGCGGCCTGCTCAGTCATGACCGTCACTAGTCCCGCACCAGATTTTAGCGCGCCGTGTGCACTCAGTTGAATCGCTCCAGGCATATCAGCAGAACCACCAATCAGTAGCACATGGCCATATGTGCCTTTATGACCAAAGCGTTCACGTTTTATGATTGTTTGTCTCACATCAGAAGGTTCCCAAATGGTACGATTAATTTTAGCGAGTTCGCGTGTCGGTAAACCAATAGACACGATTTCTAATTCACCGTAGTAGCTCGCCGTCTTCTCAATATAAGCCGTGACTTTTGGTGCTTCAATGGTGATTGTTTTAGTTGCCTTGACGACACTACTCATAGAATCAATCGCTTCACTAACACCACTTGGTACATCGATGCTGTAAATAGGGGCGTCTACTTGATTCATCAGCGCGACATACCCCTGCATTGGTTCACGCATCGGTCCAGTATAGCCCGTTCCAAATAACGCATCGATTATAACCGTTGCTTGATGCAAGTATAAAACAGCCTCAGGGAAATCATAAATGATTTCAACGCCAAAGCGCTGCATCACATTTAAATGCACATAAGCTTCCCCTTCGATTTTATCATTGGTCACTGTCTGAATCACGGTCACATCGTACCCTCTATTCTTCAGTTCACGCGCCACAACAAAACCATCACCACCATTATTTCCTGGACCAACAACGACAACAATCTGATCTTCTTTTGTGAGATCCGCTATTAAGGCTTCAACAATGGCCCGACCGGCATTTTCCATTAGTACTTCTCCTGGCATATGATAAGCATTAAACGCCAACGCATCTACTTGTCTCATCTCTTCACTCGTCAAACACTTCATTCGTTTCCTCCTGCCTTTACTGTAAGTTATGTTTCACTATGCTTCATTATGATTCTAAGACTACATTTGCGACAGCCGACGTTTGACTATGGGAGATGGAAATATGCACGTAGTACAGCTCATCTCCTGGGAAGTGTATGATTGGTTTACCTGAGGCTTCATTTAAAATCGCAATATCACAAAAATTTAATGTCCCCAACCCTGTTCCTAACGCCTTTCCAAGTGCTTCTTTTGCCGCAAATCGACCAGCGACAAACTCTGCGCGCCGGCTGTCTGTTGTTAATGCGTGATATTTTTCCTGTTCCTTAACAGAAAGTATTTTTTCAATAAATCGAGGATTGCGCTTCATGATTGCTTCTATTCGAGCAATATCAACTATATCGATTCCAATGCCTTTAATCATGTTTGTCACCTATTTCTTTTATTCGGAATGAATGTTTTTTACATGTATAGTATATCAGATTTGCAAGTTGTGCGTTTCTTTCGGTATACTTCTTAATAGGTTAACAATTGATTTTCAAGAAGAAAAGAGGTCTATTATGTTTTTTAGAACAGAATCACTTAAAGATTTTTTTAGATATTACCCAGTTGTATCTGGGATTATCATTATTCAAGTCGTTATTTGGTTATTGATGTATTTTGAAACATCACTTGGTTTTACCATCTTAAATGAAGGTATTGGCATGAATGCCCTCGTTGGCCAAGGTGAATATTGGCGTTTAGTCACACCGATTTTCCTTCATGATTGGCAAGGGATTACCCATATTCTCTTCAATTCCTTTGCTCTTGCCTTATTTGGCCCGGCACTTGAACAGATGTTAGGCAAAGTGAAATTTGTCATTCTTTATTTAGGGGCGGGGATTTTTGCGAATGTGTTCGACTACTTAATCGCAATGGATTCAACGACCCTTTCACTCGGGGCAAGTGGAGCTATATACGGGATGCTTGGTCTGATTGTCTATATGATTTTCTTCACTCCTGGATTGATTGATCCCGCCAGTAGACAATTAGTTTTGACTTATGTAATGATTGGTTTAGTCATGACGTTCATTCAAGCGAATGTCAGTATCCCAGGACATGTCTTTGGTTTAATTGGTGGATTTAGCTTTGGGCCACTCCTTGTCAATAACGTGAACCCCTACCGCCGACCGAGACCACGCCCTAGACGCACGCACCACAGCGGGGTTAACTTCGATCCAAACCGCTGGCAAAAACGCCGCCGATTCAAAATGAACGGCAACGTCTCAGCTATCCTATGGTGGGTGTTGTTAATCTTAGCAGTGATCGGTTTCATTGGACCTGTTATATTGCCGTTTTTAAGATAATGCAAACAAAACGCCCGCTGTATCAGGTTTCTTTCTATTTGATACAGCGGGCGTCTTCGATCGAATAAATAATTGTCTTCATGTCGGCTAACAGATAGAGCATCAAACGACCAATCAAAAGTAAGAACTATATCCGTTATTGGCAAGTTACAGAAAATAATTAAAAGAAAAACGCAAGAATCTCGGTTAAACCAGATTCTTGC
>ERZ1673961.579-NODE-579-length-13587-cov-6.054537_pt1 | contig 13587 bp, 4 predicted proteins | sample MGYA00580189_ERZ1673961 | MGnify/ENA primary metagenome ERZ1673961 (study PRJEB41334, sample SAMN05608105) | rock metagenome | biome: terrestrial subsurface; feature: shale formation; material: shale | place: USA: Pennsylvania ... | reverse complement strand
ACGTTATAACCATTCAACGGTCTATCCTGAAGCTTTAATCACAACTATGAAGGCCTCGTCTTTAGAAGAGGCTGTTGAATTAGTTAAACACCACTTACCAGTTAGATAATTGTTCCGTGTGATTATCATGATAGACTTATTACAGAAATAGAAAGATCTAGCCACATTTATCGTGACTAGATCTTTTCATATTTTATTTATCGGCAAATCTATCGTGACCGTTGTACCCTTACCTTCGGTTGACTGAATATTTAATTGTTGATGACACCATTTCTTTAGTCGCTTATTGGTATTAGCAAGGCCAATATGTCTTTCATCAATCTCATTCCGTAAAATTTCTTTTAGTTTATCATTCGTTATCCCAACCCCATTATCTATCACTTCAAGTCGATAATAGGATGCATGCCGCTTCCCATTAACCGAGATAGTTCCTCCATTTGCTCTTTTTAAAATACCATGCTTTAAAGCGTTCTCCACTAATGTTTGAACCACAAGCGGTGGGAGATCAACTTCTTCTGGTTTATCCACATCCAACTGATATTTTACTCGTTCTTTAAAACGCAGCTGATTAATGTAAAGATACGCTTCAACCAACTCTAATTCTTCAGATAGTGGAATAAGTTGTTTAGTATTATTCAAACTAAAACTATTTGTTAAATACTGACCAAAGACATGTATTAAATCAACCATTTGATCAATATCTGTTGTACTGAGTGAGGCAATCGTATTCAATGTATTAAAAATGAAATGTGGCTTAATCTGAGCCTGTAACCAAGCTGCTTCTAATTGAAGCTGTTTGTTGATGGATTGCTTTAACTCCGTTAATGCTCTTACGCGTGCTTGTAATTCCAACGAATCCACAGGTTTTACAATGTAATCATTCGCACCTGATAAAAAGCCCGTATACACATCCTCTGGTTGACTTCTAGCAGTAAGAAGTAATACAGGAAGTTCTGAGATGGTGTAACGTTTTCTAATGATTTCCGTTAACTGATACCCTGATAATTTAGGCATCATTACATCTGAGATGACTAAGTCATAAAGTTGTTCATCAATTAGTTGAATGGCAGCTTCTGGTCTTGTCGTTACAACAACATCATAAGTTGGTTCAAGCGTGCTTTTAAGTACTTTTAAATTAACACTATCATCATCAATAACAAGTACTTTAGGTAAAACTTCACTAGATTGATGCACTTTTGGTAAGAGGTTTTCTTTCTTTTTAGGTAGCACCATATCTGATTGTTCTTTCATTACTTTTGAATCACTCACTTGCTGATCTGTAGCGATTGGTAGTGTCATATGAAATTCTGATCCCACACCTTTTTCTGATGATACATGAAGCACGCCACCGTGTTGTTCAATAAGTTGCCGTGAGATGCTGAGTCCAAGACCAATACCACCAGCATCTCGCTCATAAGTCGTGAGCTTTTCATAAGGAAGAAAGATTCTTTTCAACTCTTCTTGAGTCATTCCGATACCAGGGTCTATGACCGATATTTTTAACATATCCTGTTGTTTTTTCGCTTCAACGACAATGATACCCTTGTTAGTGAATTTTAGGGCATTATGCAGCAAGTTAAATAACACCCTTAACAAGCGTTGACGGTCAGCATAAACGAATACTGTTGAATCAATATGATTTTCAATGCTCACGTTAGTTTTATTTGTCATAAATGTAACAAACTCAATCACTTCATCCGTTAAATTTTTTACGTCTACAGCATTTTTTTCTAAGGAAATATTCCGTTCTTTAAGTTTTGTAATATCCAATATATCATTTAAAGTATAGGTCAGTTGATGACCAATTCTAATCATCAGTGACAGATTATACTTTGTTTCTGAGTCAAGATCCGCATGTTCATTCAATAAAATTTGCGCGATGTTTATCATTGCATGTAACGGATTTCTAATCTCATGTGATGTATTCGCCAAAAACTGATCCTTTTTTAGATCTTCTTCAATCAACTTTTCACGCTGATCTTCAGAAACAACCAATAATTGATGATGACGTCTAAATAACAACGCAATCGATAAAATCGCAAAAATAAAATCAAAAGGATAAAAAGGAAAGTCTACTAAATCGCTCAGCATTAAAAAGCCCCAAATAATATTGGACGTATAACTGATGATAAAAAACAAAATGAAATAACCACTAATTTCTCCTCTTCTAATATATTGTATCGTTGTATAAATCATATAGCTGATGGCCGCAAAATAAATCACATAGTACAAGCCTAATAGAATGGATAAATACTCAAACGGCACAATACCTAACGTTAACACACCCATCACACCGACAATGACACTGACAACATTCACAAAGCGCTGATTCGTAGGGAATAATTGGTGAATAAACTGTACCATCAATATAAGTAAGCACACGTAAAAAAAAGTCATAATTCTAAAACTGTACTCATTCTGAATTGGCAGCTGAATAAAAGTCTCATCATCAAGTGCGCTACCTAGGGCCATAAAGACAAGCATTAGTCCAAATAAAGCCAACTCTTTCTGTTTGAATCTTTTGCCAATTATAAAAAGTAAAAAGGCATAAGCAGCATGCAGGAATAAGATTATAATCACCGTCATTTGAAGCGTTTCCTGCATATTTACTTCTTTTGCGATTGCTTCATCAGACCCAAAAACAACAGATTTGTTAATCCCGCCCATATAAGGTGTATCATAGTTTGACAGCTCAATCACAAGACGAAGTGTGTCAGTGTCTTTAGGAACAGGAAATAGTGCATAGAAAGGACCACGAAAGGTAGGGACAGACTCAAATGATGTGGCCGGTGCATTTACTGTCTTTACTACATCGCCATTAACGATAAGCCTAGCGCTCGTATGTAAGCTTTTTATCCGCACACCAAAAACAGCTGGGCGCTCATTCGGCAATTCAATTGTTGCTTCATAACTCCCGTATCCATAGGCCTCTGACTCTGGATAAACCCCTTCCAACACGTGAGTCCAATCCCCCGGCACATCAATCATCGTTTGAACTTGTCCGGTTTCTATTCCCTCTGTTTCAATAAAGGCTTGCGGGTAAAAAGACCATTCCCCGTTAAGTGACAATGTTTCATCAGTAAATGTCCATTGAGATAAATCAAGTTGTCCTGTTTCAATGGTTGGTTGATTCACAGGCTGATGAATATGAATCCAAACGAAGCGAAGGCTCGTCAGCATAATAGCGAATACTAACGCCAATATTACAATAAAGCGTTTTTTTATTAACCGTTCCTGATTAAGCATACATTCGCCCCCTTAATTGATCTGACTAGTAATGCATGAATGATCCTTTGCGATATCGTTTTGCTAAGAGTAATGCTTGGTCAGCTTCTTTAATTAACGTCTCTTTTAACTGAAGACTTTCAGATATCCCAATCGTTGCCGACACTTCTATGTGCTCGCCTTCAAAATCAATCGGTTGTTTTATACTGTCTAATATGGCAAAAGACATCGTTTCTTGTATTTTTTTAGTATGAGATTTGGCTGGATAAATAAACTCATCGCCACCTATACGATATATTTGCTCACCTTGATTGGTGATTAAAGACAGTCGATCAGCTACTTGTTTTAATACATAATCACCGCAGTCATGTCCGTATTGATCATTGATATTCTTAAACTCATCTAAATCAATGTAATACATGACGTAGGTATCTTTTGATTTATTTCTCATAAATTTAATCAAAGCATACTTATTAAGCAACCCAGTTGTGGCGTCAGTTAGTGCCATTTTTTTATATTTATTTATGTTAACAATCAATTGTGATATAATGACAATTAATAAAAGAATAGTAATTATATAATAATTAATATTCACTCTAAACCACTCCCATTCTACCATAATATTTCAAACTATTCGTATAATAATCACAATTATAACAACCATACCTTTACTAAATCTAAACAAGTTTACTATCGATATAGGTCATAGGCCACAATGGAAGGAGGCACCATGATGAAAGTTTGTATCTTTGATGACGAAGTTATGGCTATTGAATTTTTGACACATCAATTAAATAAATTAGAAGGTATTGAAATTACATTCACATCAACAACACCTTACTTAGATCACTACCATGACTTACTTAAAGACATAGATGTTGTATTTTTAGACATTGAGATGCCCGAAATTGATGGGTTAGCTCTTGCTGAACAACTTAATGAACAGTACCCTCATATACATATTGTTTTTGTGTCAGCTCATAAAGGTTATGCGATTGAAGCTTTCGAATTAAGCGCACTTGACTATTTGTTAAAGCCAGTTAAGTTAGATCGCTTAAAGAAAACCATTACCCGACTTGAACAACAATTACCTCTAAACAGCTCAATCAACAACTCTAATAAACAGTTATTGATTCAAGTTTTGGGTCCGCTTGAGTTTATTCTTGATGATACTTTTATTACTAACACTATTCAGTGGCGCACGAGTAAATCAAAAGAAGTGTTTCTTTTCTTGCTTCATCATGCAGGAGCTGCGTTATCTAAAAGCAAAATTGTGGAAACACTTTGGCCAGATATCGAGCCTGACAAGGGGTTCGCTAATCTTTATGTAAATATCTATAATGTTAGAAAATCACTGAAACAGTTAAAAAATTTCATCACAATAGCTAGTGTTGATGATGGTTATACCGTTAAATTAAGTCATACAGAAATTGATAAACAATTATGGTATGCGTTTTTCAGAGAAACAGCCCCATTACATGAAGCTCTTTTGCCTGATTACCTAAATCACTTAAATATGTATAAAGGCTTTTATTTAGAAGAACTTGATTATATCTGGGCTGAAGCTGAACGGTTTGAAATAGATGAAATTTGGTTACATCACGCGAAGTTACTTGCAGACTTTCATCTTAAGAATAATGATATTAAACAGGCTTCGCGCTGGTATACAACTATAATTAAACATCGTCCAGATGACGAACAAGTAGCTTTTCAATTAATGAAGCTCTACGCTGATTTAAATTATCGCATGCTTGTAGAACATCAATACAAAGATTTAAAAAAACACCTTCACGATTTAAACGTCTCAATGGATACAACGATAAAAAAATGGTTTGTAGAGTGGCAAAGACAATACCATACTTAATCTTGTCTATAGAATAAAAGCTATCACACAGTCGTGATAGCTTTTACTCTTTTAAAGCGCAGATTATCTATTTGTTTTCTTTCGTGAAGCCATTAAACTTATCCATCCAATTACCATGAATACAGCCCCCATTAATAAGTAGTTAAATAAGGTTGTTGCTGTGTTTGGTAAGGTTTCTTCATCAGAACCTTCTGGTTCCTCAGGTGTACTGATGGCTATTTTTTCATTGGTTATGTTATAGCCATCGATGACGGTCTCATAACCTGGGACCGGTTCTTCTGTTACCCGATATTCGTAACGCTCGCCTACTTCATTAAATTCTGGTATGTCCTCAAATTGATAGATCCAACCATCTTCTGCCGTTACTTCAAGCGTTTGAATCACGACATCATTTTGAAGAAGGTTGACTTTAATTGATTCAGGACGATCGGTTGGATTGTCGTCTTGCCATATTTTCTCTCCGCTAATGGTTAACGTTCCTACACGGAGGTTTTCAATATTATAACCGTTAATCGTTGTGGCATATCCTGCCACAGGATTTTCTGTGATGGTGTATACATAAAGTACACCTTGATTATCGTACTTATCTAAATCACTGAAACTGTATGTCCAGTTATCATCTGATGAGACAACCTGTTGGTCAATCTGTTCACCATTTCTGAGTAAATTAACCGTAATCGATTCAGGACGATCTGATGACTCACCATCTAACCACGTTTTTTCCCCACTCACGTCAATTGTTCCAACGCGTAAGTTAGTGATATCATAACCATTTATGATTGTTTCATAACCTGGTACAAGATCTTCTTCAACCGTATAGACATATGCTTGACCTAAATCATCATAGGCTGCTAAATCCTCGAATGTATATGTCCAGTCTAAGTCACTCGTTAATTCTACTTGATCGACTCGTTCTCCGTTTCGGAGTAAATGTATTGTTATGTCATCTGGGCGATCAATCGCTTCATCATCGAGCCAAGCTTTATTCACGGTGACAGATGTTATATCTGTTCGTGTATTAATGACGTTGTATCCATCAATCTCGGTGCGATAACCTGGTACCCCGTGCTCGGTGACGCTATATTGATAAGCTTTACCGACTTCATTAAATACTGGTAATGACTCAAACGCATATGCCCAATCACTATCTTCAGTGACATCAACCGTATCGTAAACGACTGTGTTGTCATCTACAGATTGCAATAAATTAACGGTGATTGACTCTGGACGATCATCCGGATTGTCATCTTTCCATGTTTTTGAACCTGATACAGATGTCTCACCATCTCGTAAATTGGTAATAACAAACCCTCTCGATGCGTCACCCGTGATTTCCTTAAGCACATAGCCCTCAGATACCTCGCGTTCTTCAATGGTGTACTCATATTCAACACCCTCTTGATCAAAACGCTCTAACCCGGTAAATGTGTGGGTCCACATGTCAAAGTTTTCTTCTAGTGTTGCCGTACGTAGCGGCTCTTCTAAATTATCATTACGATATAAGTCGACCGTCATTGAGTCTGGTCGTGCTGATGTGTCTTGGTCATCTAACCATTTTTTCGTCACATCAATCGCAATTTCTTCAGTTATCGTATTGGTAATCTCATAAGTTTCTGAATCAATTTCTTCAATAGACGTTGAATACCCTTCTACAGAAACTTCTTCAACAGTATAACTGAGCGCTTTACCTTGTGCATCATATGTTGGTAGATTACTAAAGGTATGTGACCAGCTATCCTCTTGTCCAATGGTAGCCGTACGATAAGCATCTGTTTCGTTGTCACTTCTAAATACGTTTAGCGTAATCGTATCTGGGCGATTACCTGTTGCGTCAGCATCATCTTGCCATATTTTATTTACCGTAACGTCTGTCGTACCTGTTCTAACATTTGTGATATTAAAGCCATCGATCATGGACTCGTAACCATCGACCGGTTCCTCTTCTATTCGGTAAGCAATGGCTTGACCGTTTTCATTATAGGTCTCTAAACCTTCAAACACATAGGTCCAGTCTTGGCTTGCTAGAAGCGTAGCCGTCTGGAATGCTTCATCATCATTTTTAAACAATGTAACCGATACTTCATCTGGACGATCTGGGTTGTTATCATCCAACCAACCTTTGGTTACTTCGATATTTCGTTGTTCACTTCTTGTATTGATAATATCAAATCCGTCAGTCTCAACGGCATAACCTGGTACATCTTGTTCGGTTACTTGATAACTAAATGCTGCTCCAACATCATTAAACGCTGGTAATGCATCAAACGCGTATTCCCAACCCATTTCTTCTGTGACCTCGACAGTATCATACACGACTGTGTTGCCATCTACAGATTGCAATAAATTAATGGTAATTGATTCTGGTCGGTCACCTACATCATCATCTTTCCATATTTTTTCACCTGATACTGTGGTTTCTTCACTTCTTGTGTTCGTGATAACGACACTTCCATCTGATTCAACCACATCGGTACTGTAGCCTGGCACTGGAACTTCAACAACTTGATAAACGAACTCTCGACCTTGGTCATCGTATTTTGGTAAATCAGTAAATTCACCCGTGTTCCCTGACCCTATCTCAATTTCAGCAAATGAGCTGTCTGGATATTCCACAGCATCATATACCTTTTGGTATACCTCAACAGTAATGGTATCTGGACGTTTAGCAGTCATTGTAGTATCGTTCCATACTTTTGATACCGGAATACCAACCGTGTCAACCAATCGATTAACTAACTGATAGCCGTCTGCCTGATTACCGTTTACTTCTACAAACTCATAATTCGTAGGTACTTCTACTTCTTCGACCGTGTACTGATATTCTGTACCATCTGGTGCATACCGTGGTAAGTTTTCAAATTGATATATCCAATCTGCTGAACCAGTTAAGGTAACAGGTGTACCAATCGGTGTGTCCCCTCTCATTAGCTGTACATCAATTTCCGTCGGACGAAAGCCTAAACGATTTTCATCATCTAACCACACTTTTTCAACTTCTACACTACGCATTTCAACATTGGTAATTGTAAAACCATCTACTTGATTACCCGTCGTACTCTCTCGTTGATAACCCGTTCCTGGCGTTACTTCACGAAGTGTGTAAGTATAGGACGCTTCGTCAGCATCTACCACATCTAAGGCTTCAAACGTTGCCTTCCAATCGTTATCTGAAGTTAATTGTTTGGTTTCTCCCGTTGCCGCACCGTTTCTGAGTAGTTCTACCGTGACAGACTCTGGTCGATTGTCCACATTCGACTGATCGTTCCATACTTTCTCAACACCGATTGAAATACGTTGATAGTTTCTTACCTCTACCTCTACCTGGTCTTCATCATGTGGGAAATTTAGCGTAAATGAACTTGTTCCCCAATAGGGTTGATAACCAGACAGTGGTCCTGTTTCAACAAAACGATATGTTCCTGGACGAAGGTCATCGATAATAATTTCTCCATTTGCATCTGTCGAATGCGTCGTTGTTTCATAAGTTCCACCATTAACCAGACTGATCGCTTCTAACTGAAACTCAACATTCTCGAGATTATCAGTGGTGTCACCATCTACTTTAACTAATTTTACCGAACCTTTGATAATGTCGTTACCAACATTCCCTAATGAAATCACTTCAGTTTCAGTCACGCCAGCATCTACCGTAAACGACTCAGATAGATAGCCACCGGTTTGAATGGTGTAACCGTCAGGTGCCTGTGTTTCTCTTAGTTGATAAGTACCTGCGGGCAACCCGGTGATACTAATATTTCCATTCTCATCTGTGGTTATATTTTCATAACCTGTAATTTTTCCACCACTCGTATCTTCAACATCAAAAATTGCCCCAGCAAGTGGTGTGCTTGTTTCAGCGTCAACCTTTTTCAGTGTGACATTCGCATAAGGCGCATTCTCTACCGTTTCCCGGATCACGCGTGCGTTATGAACATCCCCTAAGGTCACTGTTATCTCAATCGGTGTACTAGATGAAATATAGCCATCTGGCGTCTTTGTTTCTTTTAATTGATAGGTGCCTGGTTTTAAATCATCAAAAGTCACTTTCCCACTTTCATCTGTCACACCTGTTCGTGGAGATGAATCAAGATCATAGTCACCGTTTGAATAGGTCAGTTCAAATTCTGCACCTGGTAACAACTGACCATTAATTGAATCTTGCTTTGTTACTTCAATGGCCGTTGATTTTACATTATTCTCGAACGGATCAGAAGAAATTGTTACAACATCCGCTGACACCGTATTTAATGGAATAGTAAATGCGATGGGGTCACGCTCGCTTAAAGTAAAACCATTTGGAGCGCTGGTTTCTTCAATTGTATAGTTACCTGGACGTAAGTCACCTGTTTCAATCAAGCCATTTTCACCTGAGGTCACTGTCCGACTAAAGCTAATCCCGTCATCGGTAGATTCTATTCTAAATCTTGCCCCGGCTAAACCATTATTATCTGTATCTACTTTATCTGCATCAATCTTTCTCATTTCACCCCTGCCAGGAATCAGTTCATTTTTTACAGTCAACGCATCCGCATCAATGTCTAAAATGATATGGTCTTCCTTAATGGTAAAGGGATATTCATTGGTATTCGCTTGATAGTCAGCTATAGGCGTCTTTTCTTTAAAGTAATAATCGCCTGGAGCTAAATCTTCGAGATAAATTTCTCCTGATGCATTTGTTGTTAGGTCAGTTTGAGTAAAGCTTGTCACTTGTGTATCATCAGCTTGAAACAGTTCAAACTCAACACCTGCAAGTTTATCATTTGTTGTACCATCTACTTTTGTTAGACGAACGTCACGTTTTATTTTATAGTTTTCAACGGTGACGTCGGGATTATCGACCGTTCCAGCATTGCTATCTACCGTCACTACTCGCGTATCCCCTACGGTTCGGTCAATCACATAACCATCTGGTGGTGTCACTTCTTTTAACTGATAGTTACCATACAGTAAGTTGACAAAGGTTAGATTGCCTGCTGAATCCGTCGTGCCTGTTCTTAACAGCACCTCACCAGACTCGTCATACAATTGGAACTCAGCGCCTTCAAGTGATACCCCATTAGCTTCCGCATCAACTTTTTCAATCACTAATGAACCAACCTCACCCGTGATTGAACCAGAAATGCTATTAAAACTAATGGCTCGGTTTACTGAAGAACCACCTGTATTTTCAACGACTTGATCGCCACTAATGGATAAATCATTACCGATTTTCCCGTCACCTTCATAGAGAATGTAAGTATCATATGTTAGTACATAGGCTTCTTCAATCTCTTGTTTGTCAGCTTTAAAGGTGATGGTAAATGATTCTTGGCCATTTTCCGCTGCAGAAAACTCAAGATCATAATCAGTACCTTCCTCTAAAGTTGCGCCTTCATTTTTCACAATATTATCTGCGGTTGCAGTCGTCTCATAAATCACAAATGAATCTTGGACAAGTGATTGATTAATGCTCGGTGTATCTTTAATTACCAAATCATTTAATAACGATTGGCTACGATTGATATTGACAGTCCAATTAACAATCCGACCATTATCAGCGTTTTGTTGTCCTTCTTTCATCGTATATTCCCCGCCAAACCTCGGACTTACTGATGCATCAAGGGTTGCCGGTTCACGGTTAATACTCGTTACTGTTGCTGTATTTTCATAAGTTTCGGCTACTTGTTGATCTTTAAAATCCGTCGTAAAAATAATCACGTAACCGGTTGTAATATCACCAAAATCAACTTCAAAACCCGGTTCTGTTAAATCAGATATAGTGAACTCACTTGTTACCTCTGTTCCAAGTTCAAAATCATTGGCGCCTGGCGTTAAGTCCATTTGATAAACTTTAACATCTTCCTTAGTGAAGTTTTGATCACCAATAATCGGGTCGGTAACCTTCACTCCTTGAAGATCTTCTTCATTGTAGTTGACCCCAATTGTCCAAGTCATTTCTTTCGATGCCACATTATAACTCCCATACTTAAAACCGTTATTTCTTGTGAAATCATCTGGGTTAAAAGCAGCGGTCGCTGTCTTTGTCACGCTTGTCTCTTGATTTTCAGGAATCCAATCGACTGATGCACTATTTAGATAGCTCGCTTTAACCAAACCTTCAGCATCTCTCTCGACAGTGTTATAGTTAATATCAGTTCGATAAGAAAGCGTTACTCTCTCCGTAATATCATCATTAAAATGAATGGTGATGGATTGATTATTCGTACCATAAGTGACATCATAGTCGCCAGTGTATCCTTCTATCAACAATGTGTCTGGTTGAAATGTGAAACCATCAGGCAGGGTGTCTTTAAAGATTGTCTCTTGCATTAACGCCTCATCACGATTAATCGTGATAGACCAATCCGTTGTTTTTTCCTCATAATTAGCGCTAGTATTGTTTTTTATTAAGATACCTTGGCCTATGGCTTGATTTCCTCCGGCTGTATTTCCAAAATCATCTGAGATCGTGTTCGTTACTTCTTCATCATTCTCAACACGATCAATCGTATTGGTGCGATACTTCAATTTAAAAGCACCGTCAATGGATTCATTAAATTGAACAGTGTAACCATTCTCATTCTCTGTTAGTGTGTAATTCTCATAGAGGGTCTCGCCCGTTTCCTCACCTGTATCTGGGTTGATCGATACCTGGTATATTTCAAATGAGTCGACATCTAACGTTTGATTCACGTTTCCAAATTCATCGATAAGTTTGGCTTGTTCTTGTGAAATCGTTTTTTCATCGTAATTATAATTGACTTCCCAATCAATCGTTTGGGCTACATCATCATAGTTACTTGACGTTTTCGTAAGTGGATTCCCCCTTGTGACGGCCACCGTCGCATCCGTTGTCAGTTCTAAACCATCTTTACCGGTTAAAATCGCACCATTTTTATATTCTTCCCCAACACGGTCATTTACTTCTGTACGATATTCAATCCGATAAGCTGAATCAATTTCTCCCATATCTAAATTAAAACTTTTAGCATCAGTTGCTACATCGAGTTGGAAGCTATCATTAAGAACCGTATCAGTTACGTCGTTCAGCGGCTCTTGCACCGAACCATCCGCATTTACTGACAGAGCGTAAACCTTAAACGAACCTGCCATAAACGTATGATCCCCTTTGGAAATTACATCTGTTAACTGGGCATCTGTGATTGTTTGTAAATTTTTATTTACATCGACAGTCCACGTGATAAATTCTGTATTGTACCCTCGATTCCCAATGCCTTTTTTATCAAGGCCGTTCTCATCTGGTTTAAATGAGATTGGAAATTCTAAAGTTGCTTCTTCACCAAAAGGGAAAACAAGTGTATCTCCTTCAGCTGGACCATTATAATTATCATCTATGTTTGCTTTTAGTTGAATCTGGCCAGTAATATTTGATTCGGTCGTAATTGTTTCATCAAAGGTAATGACGATGTCGTTGCCTTCTGTATAGAATGAACCAAAAACTGTCCCGTCACCACGCTTTAACTCCTGTGCATTAGTTTCTGATATATTCGGAATCTCAAACATTGATGGCACTGTCAGTTTATAAAAGGCACCGGTGCCATAACCATGCCCATTGACGAGTTCAAAGTCATATCTTAGTTCTAATACGGTATTACTATATGGTGGTTCAATATTAAGTTCTGTACCATTTTCAAGGACGGTACCATCTTTTTTTACTGTTGTGTTCACAATAAAGTCAGTCGTGATTTCCGTATTCGTCGCTGCAGCCGTTGTTGAGAAACTTGCTGTTTCTTCCGATACTTCTTCAGATGGCGGCTCTTGGGCTAAACCTGCAGCTTCAAATAAGAAAGTTCCCGTTTGACCGTTTGCCTGTTCGTTTGTTGTCATCGTTAATGTTCTATCTGTTTTAACTATGTATTGCCCGACACTTTCTCCCCCACCTGATACCATGTCACCTGTTTGATCAACCGCTACTTCAATATTTTCTGGTAGCGTTAACGTTTCTTCATAAGGCACTGTTGCATCAATATTACCAAGTCCAAAAGTCAGTTTAATCTGACCTTCTCCTTCTCCTTCTGCCTGTGCGATTGGGACTTCCTCTTCTTGCGCATTGATAAATACCATTTTCTCAACAATTGTCTCATTGTTTGTTGACTCCGCCAATACTTGCGGGAGCATCATGCTACTTGATAATGTGTTGATAAGTAAAACAAACAATAAAACCAAACTAATACTTTTTTTCATTTTTCACCCTCCGTTTTTAAATCATATTCGCTCATTTATAATTTAGAATGCATTAAACGCAACGTTCGACCTGTTAAAGGTATTGCTATGATATAATCACACCCTTTAATTTAGCTGTTGATCTACATAATGCTTCAGTCTATGTCTAGTCTAAAAAAACCGTTTGAACATTTTCTAAATTTTTTTAGACCACGCCACTATAAACATAGGTACTTATGACTAAAAACAATACAAAAAAGCTTTAACACTAGTAGAATGACTTAATGTGGACCCTTTGTCAAGGACATTTAAAAAAAGGCTCTCATGAAACATCT